>OLRT01000004.1_pt1 | contig 276620 bp, 258 predicted proteins | sample 1672021 | NCBI WGS metagenome assembly OLRT01 (sample SAMEA3136637, study PRJEB25190) | human gut metagenome | reverse complement strand
AAGACTGAAATTGTAACCGATTTACTAGTGTTAGTGATTAGTATTTCAAAAATGGACATATATAAAGAAAGAATAGAATTAAGAACACTATTTAAATAACCCCCAGTACGGGTTGTTAATAATAGCACCTCTGATATCCTATCCATAGGGAGGGTATTAAATGAATTTGGGATATATTATAGATCATTGGAAAAATCCCAATGATCTGATTAAAGAGTCTTATAAGCGCGCATGGGATAGCGTAGCTTGTGATTATGCATATGATGAAAATTTGGATTTAGAGAAAAAAGCATTTTTGGATTTTATGCAAAGCAAGGCTAAACTTAATAAGGATATTAATGTTTTAGACGTTGGTTGTGGTGGTGGTGCATACAGTATTGCACTCGCTTCAAAGGTAAAAAATGTCGTTGGTGTAGATTTCTCACCTAAAATGATTGAACTTGCCAATGATACAAAAAAAAGAATGAATATAACTAATGCTGAATTTATAGAATGTGATTGGCATAATTGCGATGGAGAAAAATATAAAGGGAAGTATGATTTAGTATTTGCTCATACGACTCCTGCCATAGCTGATTATGATACATTTTTGAAAATGATGGAGGCATCGAGAAAATATTGCTTTTATAGCAAACATACAGGATTTACGGATGAAATCTATGATGATTTATGTTCTATGGTTGGTATTGAAAAAAAAGAAAGAATTGATACAACACCATATATATTTACAGCTATATGGGAACATGGATATAAACCAGAAATTAATTATGAAGAAGTAGTATGGAATTCAAAGAAGCCGGTAGACGAGGCCATTAATTGGTACTTGGGTATTTTAAACAGTAGTAAAGAGTTAACTGAAAAAGAGGAACAACAGGTTATTGAATATATTAATAAGATTAGTGAAGATGGATATATAAAAAGTACGAAAAATACAACAATTGTTAGCTTTTTTTGGGAAGTAAATAATGGTTGATAGGATATTTTATTAATAGAATTCAATATTTTTTAAATATTTCATGTAGTAGGACGAATTTAGTTTTTGTTAGGAAAGGACAGTATTATGAAAAAAAACAGATGGGCAGCGCTTCTTATTGGTTTAACAATTCCTGCAGTATTTGCCGGATGTGGTCAGGGAAGCAACAATACAGCTACAGATAACAAAACAACTGTAGAAAATAAATCAGAAACAAGAACTATAACAGATATGGCAGGACGTGAAGTAGAGATACCTACAACAGTTAATACAATTATACCGTTAGGTAATGCTCCTCGTATGATCACATATCTCGGTCTTGGAGATAAGGCTGTCGGAATTGAAAATTGCGAAATTGCTAAGAAGCCTGTACAGGCATATGCATGGGTTAATAAGGATAAATGGTCTAAATTGCCAATCGTTGGAACAAGTGCATTAGGAGAAGTATCTCACTATACAGAAGAAATTATTAAGGCAGATCCTGATGTTATTATATGTACTGATACTGCAGATTCAGCCAACACTCTTCAGACTCAGACCGGAATTCCTGTAGTTTGTGTAACGGGTGGAACTTTATTTGGTGAAGATTATGATAAAGATTTAAGACTTATCGGAGATGTATGTGGAGTAAAGGATAAAGCTGAAGATTTAGTTTCCTATATTCACGGCTGCCTAGATGACCTCTCATCCCGTACAGCAAATATTAACGAAAAAGAAGGACCTACTGTTCTTGGTGCCGGTGCAACATTTAAGGGAGCACACAGTATTGACGGAATATATACACAGTATCCTGTATTTTCCAATATCAAAGCCAATAATGTAGCTCGTGATGTTGGTGCTGATAAGGATTCTATGAGTGGATATAGCATGGTTGATAAAGAAAAGATTCTTGAATGGGATCCGGAAATTATATTCTTTGATGCTAATAGTATGGGATTGGTAAATGATGATTATGCCGAGAATCCGGATTATTTTAATCAGCTTAAAGCTGTAAAAAACGGAGAGCTGTATCAATGGCCTAACTCAACATGGCATTGGACTAATGTTGAAATTCCTTTAGTTAGTTCATATTATGTAGGTAAGATGCTCCATCCTGAGGAATTCTCTGATGTTGATTTTGAGAAGAAAGCAAGTGAAATATTCGATAAGTTCCTTGGAAGACCAGATTTCTTAACTGAAATTAACAATAGTGGCATGGGATATACAAAGGTTACCTTGGGGAAATAATGGAGAGCAATTATGAAAAAAATCTCTGATGATGGTATGCAAATATATAATAAATATGTTTTGCGAAAGCGCATAAGTATTATTATTACCATCATTATACTGGTAATTGTAGCTATTTTTTCAATGGGTATAGGCTCTATGAAAATACCCTTTGATGAAGTAGTAAAAGTCTTATTTGGAAATGGTGACCCTAAGTATACAACGGCCATATTAAATATTCGTTTAATTAGAGTAGTTACAGCGATAATTGTTGGTGCGGCACTTTCTGTATCAGGAGCAGTTATGCAATGCGTACTCCGTAATCCACTAGCTTCTGCTTCATCTCTTGGTGTTTCCCAAGGTGCGGCATTTGGAGCGGCTATGGGCATAGTAGTATTTGGTGGAGGAATGGTCAATTCTTCAAGTGCAAAATCTGCCATAGCAGTGGAAAATCCTTATATTGTTACATTATGTGCATTTGTTTTTGGTATTGTTTCTACAATAGTTATTATAGGAATATCACAATTAAAAAAGAATATTGGTCCTGGTGGACTTATCCTTGCAGGAACTGCACTTAGTTCTCTTTTTGCAGGTGCAAGTACATTACTTCAATACTTTGCAGATGATACAAAGCTTGGTGCTATTGTATTCTGGACATTTGGTAATCTTGGAAGTACAAGCTGGAATGAGATTCCGGTATTAGCAATTATTTTTGCTGCTGCCATGGTATATTTTCTATTTAATAGATGGAACTATAATGCTATGGAGGCTGGTGCAGATACAGCAAAAAGCTTAGGAGTTAATACTCGAAGCGTAATGCTTATCAGTATGATTATATGCTCCTTAATGGCTGCTGTAGCAGTATCATTTGTGGGAATCATAAGCTTTGTAGGCTTAATTGCTCCTCATATTATGCGTAAGTTTGTAGGTAATGATTATCGTTACTTGATACCGGCTTCCGCAATTGCAGGCTCTCTCTTGTTATTGCTGGCTGACATCGTAAGCAGGCTGGTTATTCCTCCGGTTATATTGCCAATTGGTGCACTCACTTCATTCCTTGGTGCCCCATTATTCTTGTTTTTACTTTTCAAGGGAGGTAAGAAAAATGGTTAAGGTAGATAATATTGTTTACTCTTACAGTCGCTCGTCGAAAAAAACATTAGACAATATTGGGTTTGAGATAGAAGATGGTCAATGTGTAGCTATATTAGGTAACAATGGAGCAGGCAAAAGTACATTAATTAAATGTATTGATCATATTTATCCAACTAAAGAAGGGTCAGTTATAATTGATGATGAAAACATTTTTTTAATGAACGGGCGAACTAAGGCACAAAATATTGCCTATGTTCCGCAGCATAGCCACACTATTGATATGACTGTATTTGATACGGTTTTACTGGGAAGAAAACCATATGTGAAGTGGGATATTACATCAGATGATAGAGCAATTGCTGAAGCGGCAATTCATAAAATGGGATTAGAAGATTATGTTCTTCGTAATGTTTCAGAGCTGTCTGGTGGCGAATTTCAAAAGGTAACACTTGCAAGGTCATTGGCTCAAGAACCAAAATTATTGTTATTAGATGAGCCTACAAGTAATCTTGATCCAAGAAATCAACATGATGTATTAAAGACAATAAGCAATATTGCTCACGAACACAATATATGCGTAATGATAGTAATTCATGATTTGAATTTAGCAGTGCGTTATTGTGATAAGTTCCTTTTTCTAAAGGACTCTAAGGTATATGCATATGGTGGTTTAGAGGTTATGACGCCAGAAACCATACGAAATGTATATGGAATGGATGCAGCAATTATTAATCATGGTCAAATACCGGTGATTATACCATTTCCGGGAAAAAAACAAAGAGTAGTAGCTAATTAATAAGATGGTTAGCAAGGAGGATATATGGACGATAATAAAGAATTATGGAAGAAAGCCGTGATGTTTCATGGACATGAATGCGGTGGCTTAACAATAGGATATAAGGCTGCTTTATATGCAATTGAATTATTAGGAATAGAATTCTCAGATGATGAAGAAGTTATTTGTATTGCAGAAAATGACGCATGTGGCGTTGATGCTATTCAAGCCTTACTTGGGTGCAGTATAGGTAAAGGCAATTTACTTTTTCATATGCAGGGAAAGCAAGCATTCTCTTTTTATAATAGAAAAACAGGTGAATCAGTTCGTTTGGTATTAAAGCCTGTTCAAAATAAAATGACTCGTGAAGAATCATTTATACATTATCAAAGCTTGTCACCTTATGATATGTTTGAAGTAAAGGAAACTACAATTAAGTTGCCGGAAGAGGCTAGAATTTTTGATTCATATCAATGTGAGTGCTGTGGTGAAGTTACAGGAGCTAATTGGATTCGCATAGGGAAAGATGATAAAAAGTTTTGCCTCGATTGTTATACAAAATATGACCGTTTTAATGTTTGATACCTGAAACTTAATAGTTTATAGTTACTATTTACCTATACTTAATAATTACTACTTAATACTACTTAAAAGTAAATGCGAATGGCTATAGGCTATTCGCATTTATTGCATTTATGCGTGAAAATTTTTCTTTTTCATATACATATCTATATCTTGTTTTCGCCGTAAATGAATTAAAAGAAATAAGATAATATTAAGAAAAGTAACTGCCATACTAATTTTTAGAAGCAGTAAGTTTCGCATCCCTTCATATTAAATATGGGTGGAACTTATTTTTACAAATAACTCTCTCTACAGATGCGTTATGAATGCGAATAATTAAAATTGACTACATTAAACTATATATGGTATACTTTGAAACTGTGATAATTTAATTATCCTTGTTTCCACATAGGGTGGAGACCTTAAATGTCCAAAAGGAGGGTGCGACGTAAATGAACAAATATGAATTAGCATTAATCGTTAATGCAAGCGTCGATGAAGAAGCAAGAAAGGCAACATTTGATCAGGTTAATGAGTTAATCGCTCGTTTCGGTGGCAAAGTAGTAGATGCAGGAAAGCCAGAAAAGAAGAAACTTGCGTACGACATTCAGAAGATGGATGAAGGCGTATATTGCTTTATGAAAATCGAAGCAGATGCAGAATTTCCTGCTAAGTTAGAAGAGAGACTTCGTATTCAGAATAACGTACTTCGTTATTTAATCGTAAAAGACGGAGAATAATTCAAAATCAGCGAATCATTCACTAACTTAATACAGGTTGTTCCGGTTACCGGATTTAATATGTTATAAACAGACGGGAGAAATATATGAACAACGTAGTTTTAATGGGTAGATTAACAAGAGACCCTGATAATAGAACATCTATGTCAGTAAATGGAGATCTTGAGGTTTCAAGATTTACACTTGCTGTAGATAGAAGATTTAAGAGAAGTGGTGAAGAGCAGACAGCGGATTTTATCAGTTGCGTAGCATTTGGTAAGACAGCTGAATTTATTAGAAATTATGTACATAAAGGCACTAAAGTATGTTTGAATGGTAGAATTCAGACAGGAAGTTATACTAACAAAGAAGGTCAGAAAGTTTATACAACAGACGTTGTTGTAGAGAACATTGAGTTTGCAGAGAGCAAAAATGCTGCAGCTCAGGGAGATTACACTCCTCAGCCACAGAGTAACTTTAACAATGGTGGCAACATGGGTTCTGACGACTTTATGAGTGTAGACCAAAGCTTTGGGGATGATGGATTGCCTTTTGGCTAACTTAGTATTGAATTAGGAGTAGATTATGTCAGAAGAAGTAAAGGTAGAAAAGACTGAAAGACCAGCTTTCAAAAGAAGACCTATTAGAAGAAGAAGAAAAGTTTGTATCTTCTGCGAAGATAACAACAAGGAAATCGATTACAAGGATGTTGCAACTCTTAAGAAGTTCATCTCAGAGAGAGGCAAGATTATTCCTAGAAGAATTACAGGAAACTGTGCTAAGCATCAGAGAGCTTTAACTGTTGCAATCAAGAGAGCAAGACACGTTGCACTCTTACCATACACAGTAGAGTAATTTATATAAAGAAGTACTATATGTCGTTACGGCATATAGTACTTTTTTTATGTCCGTATATCAGGTGCTATAGATATTGATGTATAAAATCTGATATAAATTTGGATGCAGAATATTGATTGTATTTTTAGATGTTAATATGATATTTCTGTTTTGGTGTATAGGAAATGTTACACATCTTCTATAAAAGCAAAACGGAATATCGCTATTTGATTCAGCTGTATATTTGTATGACATCAGTATATAAAAAATAAGACAGTGACTTTATAAACCTGAAAAGAAGTGCTTCGGGGAACTCATACCATATATATACAATATCTCATATAAGTATCCTAACCCGTTAGAATGTTTGTTTTTAAGGGGCAATAATGATATAATTATCCGATATCAAATTTATAGTTTTTTTATAATTAGGAGCTGTGAAAATGGCAAGTAATAAAAATGGCAAAAATGCTTATGGTCTGGGTAAGAACCTGAAGATGGTAATAAGCTGGCCAATAACAGTATGGGCAGCATTTGCGGGATTATTAGTGTGTATGCTCATACTTGTTCCATGGTCTGTATTTTCCATTATTATGCTTTCTGCATTTGGAGCATATAGCATATTTGCTTTAACATTGATATTTATCACAAGAAAAAAAATAAAAAGAGAGATGGTCGGATTCGCAAGCTCATATTCACATATGCAGCAGGAGTTACTTTACAATATAAGTAATCCATACTGTATATTGGATACAAGCGGAAAAGTCTTATGGATGAATAAGAACATGCAGAATGTTACTCATACATCCGGAGATTACAATCAGAACATCGCAATTCTGTTTGAGAATCTTACACCAAATAAGTTCCCTACAGAAAAGGGTGGAAAAACCGAGTTATGTTTCTCATTTGAAGACAGAGATTACAGAGCTGAAATTAAAAGAGTAGAAGTCGGTAATGAAGCAGGTGATTACTCTAACATCACAAAGGTTAAGCCTATTCATATTCCAGAAATGTCATTTATCGTAGTGGGATTGGAAGATATTACCGAAGTTAACATGTACATCAAGAGAGTGCGTGATAAGCAGCTCGTTGTTGCAGTTATTGATATTGATAACTACGAGGATTCTATTGAAAATATCGCTGAATCAAAGCAGTCATTCGTAGTCGGACTTATTGATAAGTACATTTACGACTATTTCGAAAGGGTAAATGCTTTCGTTAAGAAGATTGATGAGGACAGATTTATTGCGGCATTTACATATGACGGCTTATCTGTATTTATCAAGGATCAGTTCAGTATTCTTGAAACTGTTAAGTCTGTTGACATCGGTAAGGATGTTATTCAGCCTACACTCAGTATCGGTATTGGTGCCGGTTCAGATAAATATACAGAGACTCATGACAAAGCCAAAGCAGCTCTCTTCCTTGCCCTTGGACGAGGCGGAGATCAGGCCGTTATTAAGAACGGTGAAAAGGTATCTTACTTCGGTGGTAAGGTTCAGATGATGGAGAAGAACACGAGAGTTAAGATTCGTGTTAAGGCTCAGGCAATGAAGCAGATTATCGAAGCTAACGATAATGTAATTGTTATGGGACATCAGAACCCGGATATCGACGCATTTGGTGCGGCTGTAGGTATTTATGAAGTTGCGAGACATTTGGGAAAGAAGGCTCATATAGTTCTCAATGAAGTTACACCGGGAATTAAGCCATTCTATGACCGATTTGAAGGTCGTGAAGGCTACGAGGACGATGTATTTATCACTTCTGAAGAAGCTATGAAGATACCTGGAGAAAATACTGTAGCTATAGTAGTGGACGTAAATGATCCATACAGAGTAGAGTGTCCTGACCTTCTTGATAAAGAGGCTATATCTATAGTAGTATTTGACCACCACAGAGTATGTGAACGTCAGATTTCAAATGCTGATCTTTCATATGTTGATACATTTGCATCATCTACATGTGAAATGGTAACTGAGATGATTCAGTACATTGATATCGATATCAAGCTTATGGGATTTGAAGCGGATGCATTATACGGCGGTATTGTAATTGATACTGACGGATTCAAATCTAAGTCAGGTCCAAGAACATTTGAGGCGGCGGCCTTCTTAAGAAGACACGGAACTGACGTTGTAAGAGTAAGAAAATTACTCAGAAATGATTTACAGGAATACAAATCCGTTACAGATGCAGTTACACATGCGGAAATGTTCAGAGAAGGATTTATGATCAGTGAGTATCACTGTGAAAATAGTGCAACAAGTCCTACTGTAGGAGCATCCAAGACAGCCAACCAGCTTATGAATATCAAGGGTGTTAAGGCAGCATTTGTTCTTGCTAATTATAAGGGAGCAGTCTGCATAAGTGCCAGATCTCTCGATGAGGTAAATGTACAGCTTGTCATGGAAAGAATGGGCGGCGGTGGACATTTATCAATCGCAGGTGCACAGATTAAGGATGCGAATATAGAAGATGTTAAAGAACGTCTTAAGGCAGTTGTTGAAGAAATGATTAATAATAAGGAGATATAATTATGAAGGTTATTCTTAATGAAGATGTTAAATCACTTGGTAAGAAGGGTGATGTTGTTGAAGTAAGTGATGGTTACGGAAGAAACTTTCTTATCTCTAAGGGTAAGGCTAAGGAAGCTACAGCTTCTAACCTTTCAATCTTAAATGATATTAAGAGCAAGGAAGCTCACAACGAGCAGCTTAATCTTGAAGCTTGCGAAAAGTTAGCTTTAGATATCGCTGCTGTTGAGTTAAATATTCCTATCAAGGCTGGAGAAGGCGGTAAGGTATTTGGCGCTATCTCAACAAAGGAACTTGCTGAAGAATTAGAGAAGCAGACAGGCATCAAGGTAGAGAAGAAGAAATTCAAATTAGACGAGCCAATTAAGGCACCAGGTTTCTTCGAGATTCCTATTCGTCTTCACAAGGAAGTAACAGCAACTTTAAAGGTAATTGTTATTTCAGAATAATTTATAACAGATATATTAGTCAGCACGCACATGTAAATCAGCGGCTAATATTAGTAGCGTGCACATGTAACTGAAAAGGGAATTTAGTATGGAAGGTAATGCAGCTGAAACAACCAGAATAATGCCTAATTCATTTGAGGCTGAGCAGTCCGTTGTAGGCTCAATGATAATGGATACCAAGGCTATCAATGAGGTTGAAGGTGTCATTACAGGAGCAGACTTTTATCATAAAGTCTATGGACTTCTGTTTGATACAATTATTGAATTAAATAATACCGGCGTTAGGGTTGACCCTGTAATCCTCCAGACTAAGTTGAAGGAAAAGGGAGCACCACCCGAAAGCTATTCAAATGAATTTATAAGGGATCTTGTAAATGCAGTTCCAACAACCGTAAACGCAAAAAGATATGCTGAGATTGTATGCGATAAAGCCGTTTTACGTAACATTATCAGAGTAAATGAAACAATAGTTAATCAGTGTTATGAAGGAAATGGAAGTGCGGAGACTATTCTTACTTCCGCCCAGGAAAGCATTTTCAATCTGGCAAGGAACAAGACAGGCAGAGATTTCACTCCTGTTAATGAAATCCTTCAGATGGCCATTGATAAGATTAATAAGGCTTACATTAACAAGGGTAAGCTTTCAGGTATTGCTACGGGTTTTACGGATCTGGATGAATGTCTTTCAGGTCTTCAGCCATCAGACTTTATTCTGATTGGTGCCAGACCTTCTATGGGTAAAACAGCATTTGTACTTAATATTGCGGAAAATGTCGCTGTAAAGCAGAAGATTGGTACTGCAATATTCAGTTTAGAAATGTCTAACATTCAGCTGATTAACCGAATGTTGTCCCTTGAAACAAATATCGAAGCTCAGAAGTTCAGAAAGGGTGATCTTACAGCTGCAAACTGGGATAACCTTATTGACGGTGCGGACACTCTTGCGGCTTCAAGCTTAATTATCGATGAAACACCAAGTATCAGTATCACTGAGCTCAGATCACGATGCAGAAAGTATAAGGCTGAATATGATATTGGTCTGATTATCATTGACTACTTACAGCTTATGACAGGCGGTGGAAAGAGCAATTCCAGACAGGAAGAGGTAGCGGAAATATCTCGTTCCCTTAAGGCTATCGCGAGAGAGTTAAATGTTCCTGTAATTGCCTTATCACAGTTATCACGAAGCCTTGAGTCGCGACAGGATAAAAGACCAATGCTCTCTGACCTGAGAGAATCAGGATCTATTGAGCAGGATGCGGACGTTGTAATGTTCATTTACAGAGATGACTATTATGACAAGGATTCAGAGCAGAAAAATATAGCTGAGATTATTGTAGCTAAGCAGAGAAATGGTCCGGTTCAGACTGTTAAACTTGGCTGGATACCACAGCAGACAAAATTTGTTAACCTTGCCCGTCCTCAGGATATGTAAGATAAATAAAAGAAAGTTCTTAAGACTATGTAGATTAAGTTCGGCATAATCTTAAGGACTTATTGTTTTAAAAGCATAAAAAAATACCTGACGGAAAATCCGCCAGGTATTTTTGTTTAATCCAAATTATTCAGCTGGGTTTGGAGCTGCAACTGGACAAACTGAAGCACAAGCGCCACAGTCGATGCAGATATCTGCATCGATTACATGGATGCTTTCGCCTTCTGTAATAGCATCTACTGGACATGCAGCAATACATGCACCACAGTTAACGCACTCTTCATTAATTAAATATGCCATAACAATATACCCCCAAAATGTCATACAATTTATTTATTTCTTAACATGTTTTCATTATAACAAGTTAAAAAAATAATGCAATAAGTTGCCAAATGCTAACTTTAAAATTTTTTTTTACTATCGTCGGCTTATAATATAATGTTAAAAAGTCGTGATTATTTAAAATAAAAGAGTAAAAATCTCGTGCATTATATAAAATAATAGTATAAAAATTTCGTGTATTATATAAAATAAAAGTATAAATATTTACTGTATTTTGATATATTAATCTAAATACAAAATATAAGAAAAGTAATTTTGAAAGGGCAAAAGCCCTTTATATTATGGTAAAAAATGGAAACGATAATAAAACAGGCACTTTTGGATTTGGCGGATGAACAGAATGCCGCAACAACAGCCGGACTTATTCCGACAGAGCATAAACCGGTATTGGGAATAAGAATGCCAATACTGAGAAATTATGCAGAAAATATTGTAAAGATAAGAAGATACAATGAGTATCTTGTTGATGAAGCAACAGATGAGTATCTGGAGGAAACATTACTCAGAGGACTAATTATAGGTTATGGTACTTTGAGAGAAAAAGAAGATGTAGTTATATCTTTGGAAATGTTGGACGAATACCTTCCGCTTATTGATAACTGGATGATATGTGATACATTTTGCAATACATTCAAAATCGCAAGCTTCCCTGAATATAGAGAAGAAGTACTTAACCATATTATATTTTTCTTACAGTTCGGTTCAGAATATGCTGAGAGAACAGCATTTATTCTTTATCTGAACCAGTTGCTTAAGTACGACTCTGACGGCAATAAGTTAAACAGATTAAAGACAGTGACACTTAAGGATATTGAATCTACAGACAGAGAAAGTGCCATGCTGGATAAATTTCTTCCATTTGCACTTAAGGATCTGGATGGAAGATTTTATTCCCAAATGGGAGCCGCATGGTTCTTAGCGGAAGCGTTTAATGTATATCCAGATAAAATCTGGCCGCTTCTTAAATCCGGTAAAAATATGGGAGTTGATAAGAAGACTTATTCTTTAACTCTCAGAAAGATTATTGAATCCAGAGTACCAAGTAAAGAAGTGAAGGAATTAATTAAAGAACTTAGACTTTCAGAGGCAGATAATGAGAGATAATAAAAAAGGAATGATACTTGCAGTTGATATCGGTAACTCAAATATTGTTATTGGCTGCATAGATGATAATAAAATATTTTTCGAAGAGAATATCGAAACAAGTATAAGAAAGACAAAGCTTGAGTATGCAATAATATTAAAGACACTATTTGAGCTTAATGACATAAGTCCTGAAGATGTGGATGGCGCCATTATTTCCAGTGTTGTGCCACCTTTAACAAATGTCATAAAAAGTGCCATTACAATGACAACAGATATTGATCCGCTTGTTATCGGGCCTGGAATTAAAAGTGGAATTGCAATTAAAATGGATGACCCAAGAACAGTTGGAAGTGATTTAATTGCAACTGCAGCGGGTGCGGCAGATGAATATGGTGCGCCTGTTATCATAATCGATATCGGAACAGCTACAACAATTACTATGGTAGATGATTCAAAGGCATACATCGGCGGTGTAATTATGCCGGGGGCTCAGGTTTCAGTTGACTCACTGGCTTCAAGAACAGCTCAGCTTCCAAGAATAAGTATAGAGGCACCTGAAAGAATAATAGGCAAAAATACTATAGGAAGTATGCAGAGCGGTATCATTTACGGAAATGCTTCCTGTATTGACGGTATGATTGACAGATTCGTAGAGGAGATAGGTATAAAAGAGCCTATCACTGTGGTAGCTACAGGTGGTTTGTCAAAGATTATCGTTCCACATTGTAAGAAAGATATTATTATAGATCAGGATCTTCTATTAAAGGGATTGAGAATAATTTATAATAAGAATATCTGATACGGATACGTGATAAGAATATTCAACGGAAATATTTGAAAGTCATATTGGATATGTATATTTTACGGAAATATCTAAGAATAAAAGAGCATTTAATAAGCGGATAACCCCGGATGATTATATGATTATTCAGAAGAGGATTTAGGCTTTTAAATGGCTCTTTTTTTGCTTTTATGAGATGAAAATGTAATTGTTTAGAGCTGGATTTTATGGTAAATTTCACGGTTTTAATACTCTTGTAGTGTGAAAAATCGAAATTGTATGTGATATAATTTTAGGCAAATAACGAGAAAAATAATGGAACTTTTAATGGTGTAATTATTTAATAATGCAATTATTATACTAAGGGATTACAAAACAGGGGATTATTTAACATTCTGACCCGGAAAGGCGAAATATGAAAAAAAAGGGACTCGCATTACTACTTTCATCAATTGGGGCAATGTCACTTGCGGCCTGTGGAGGCGGTGATAATGGTGGAAATGCTGCAGATACATGGTCGGTATTTGTATATATGTGTGGCTCCGACCTGGAGAGCGAATATGGAATGGGTACAGCGGACCTTGAAGAAATGATGGAACTTGCAGACAGCCCAAACGTAAATGTATATGTAGAAACGGGTGGAAGTACAGTCTGGCAGAATGAAGTTTCAAGCAATCAGCTTACACGTTACAAGGTGGAGCATGGTAAGTTAATAGAGCTTGAGACTCTTGATAATGCATCTATGGGTGAAGAGGACACACTGAAGGATTTCCTTGACTGGGGAAAAGATAATCACAGCTCCGACAAGGACATGCTTGTAATGTGGAATCACGGTGGTGGCATTAACGGCTTGTGTGTTGATGAAAACTATGACGGTGATCTTTTAACACTTGATGAATTCAAGAATGTTATGGATTCAAGAGATTATGGTTATGAACTGATGGGATTTGACTGCTGTCTCATGGCTAATATTGAAACCCTTAACATCGTAAAAGATGATGCCAGATATGTAGTTGCTTCTGAAGAAAGCGAGCCGGGAGGCGGATGGGCATATGATCAATTTTTAAAGAGTATAATTGAAACGCCAGATATAACCGGAGAGACTGTGGGTAGAAGTATATGTGATACATATTATGAACATTGCCGGGAGAATGATGTTGATTCAATGATCACATTGTCTGTCATCGAAACAGCTAAACTGGAGGCAGTTAAAAAAGCTCTGGATGACTACATGGGCTATGTTAACGGACTTGTAAATAATACAGAAGAGTATGGTGAGTTTGTAAGAAGTGTCGGCAAGTCACAGAATTATGGTGGTATTTCCAGCGAAGAAGAAGGCTTCTACAATTTATTTGATATTGTAGATATAGCAGAAAATGTTGATAACGTTCCATCTGACAAAAAAAGTGCTCTTATTAATTCAGTCAGGGATGCTGTTGTGTACTGCATAAATGGCGTAGGTAGAAAGGGAGCCAACGGTATTTCAATATTTTATCCATATGTTCTTTCATATGATGCGGAAGGTTTAATTAATACATATGGATCTATTGCAGATTCAGGCAATTACAGCATTCTTCTGAATAATATAAAAAATGAAAATAATGCAAATGCTGTTGTAAATAATACAAAGTTAACAATTGCTGAAGCACCATTTTTAGATGATGACGGATATTATAAAATGAGATTTACTGACGATACGGTATATTTGCTGGATGATGCTGTATTAAATATCTACATACCTTCTGAAGATGGCCTAATATGGATGGGATCTGACAGACAGGTTGTCGCAGATGAGGAAACAGGTTACATTCAGGAATGCTTCGAGGGTTATCTTCCTATGCTGAATGGTGAATTTATCTCATATTATGTATATGATGCGGGAGAAGATTATATATTATATAACGTCCCTGTTATATTAAATAGTAAAGAGACAACATTGAAGCTTATGTGGGATAACACTACAGGAGACGGGGAATATACTATTCTTGGAACAAGAAATGATGAGAATAATGAAAAGGAAATTATTCCTCTCAAGGCCGGTGATAAATTAACACCTATCTATTATATATATGGCTATGACAGTGATGAACCTCAGATTATGGAGGGATACGAAATAATCTGCACAGGAAATGATGTAGTAGAAGATGTGGATGTATCACTCAATTCGGAATACTATATTACATTCGTATATAAAGACATTTACGGTAATACTGAAGAAAGCGATTTAATGAATGTTCAGTATTCAAGAATAGATGAATGATGGAATAATAAAAGAACATAAGACTGAACTCAGATGTAATAACTTAGTTTTATGAATATTACTTGTAAGTAAAAAACAGAGTTCAAATGTAAAATAAAATAAAAACCTGGCGTTTACATTACCTAAACGTCAGGTTTTTATTTTTATATTAGTAATCGTACAATATATGATTTCCGATTATTACATAACTTGAATAGTTATTTGGTCTTCCTGTGTACATATGGAAGAAATGGTATGGAACGTTACGATGTCCGTTAAGAACTTCCTTAGCTGCTCTTACGCAGTCTGCATTTGCCAGATTATTAGTAAGTGCAAGCTCAAATCGTCCACTGGCTACAGGAGTAAACTGTCCGCTCTGATAGATAACACCTGATATGGTATTAGGGAAATATGGGCTTGCAACTCTGTTCATAACGACGCTGCCTACCGCAACCTTACCTTCATACGGTTCGATACCTGCTTCAACATATATAATTGCAGCCATCATATCTAACTCAGATGTAGTATATGAACCGCCGGAGTTACCACCTGAATTACCGCTGGAATTGTCTCCGGAACTGCCGCCGGAATTTCCACTTGAGTTACCGGAATTATTATTCTGGTTTTTAATGGATTCGAGATAAGCCTGTCTTTCAGCTTCTTCTCTTGCCTGCTTTTCTGCTTCTAACTTAGTCTCATATTCCTCAGCCTGAGCTAAAAGCTTGTTGAGGTTTTCATCAGATATGGTGAGTTCAGATGTTTTATCAGCAACCATATTTTTAAGATTTTCAGCCTCAGCAAGGGCTTCATTTTTAAGCTGATTAAGAGCTGTCATTTCCCTTGTAACAGTATCTTTTTTATCTGCAATCTCTTTTATTGTATTGGCTAACTTTGAAATCTGATCCTTATCATAATTTACGATATTCTGAACATACATTGTTCTGTTGAGAAAATCATCGAAGTCTTCAGATGAAAGTATGGCTTCATAAATGGAGCCTCTTCTGTTCTCATATGAATATTGAATTCTCAGCTTCATTGCTTCATACATTTCCTGCTGGTCTTTTTCAAGGTCAGCTATCTGAGCAGATATATCGGAAATTTCATTCTGCTTTTCATTTATGTCTGCAGTTATGGATGATATTTTCTGGCTTGATTTATCTATTTCGCTGTTAAGAGAGCTCAATTCAGAAGAAATGCCTGACTGCTTTTCTCTTAATTCATCAATAAGCTTATTAGTATTATCCAGGCTTTCCTGAAGTGATTCAGCGTGAGTGCTCTTAGGAGCATTGAAAATACTCACTGCTGTTATACCGAGGGCTGTAGTTATTATCGCAGCTATTTTTATAGATTTAAATTTCAACTTTACCCTCCTTCAATTTATATTTATACATTAATTTAAATAAGGTATACATTCAAAATTATAACATATTTTTAATGTTACGAGAAATTATGTTAGCGTAATATCTTATTTAGATTATGTAAAAAATAGTAAGATGTTATTGGTATATTTTAAACATTCGCAATTTAGAGAGTTGATTTAAGAAACAAATCAACATTTGCAATTTTTATTTGGGTACTATGGGTTAAAAACCCTGAATTTTAATAGACATCTGATTATATAAGGAGGAAATAATTATGTACGATATGATTATTATCGGAGCAGGTCCTGCAGGAATCAGCGCCGTAGTTTATGGTAAGAGCAGAGGCAAGAAAGTTCTCGTACCTGAAAAGCTTATGTCTTTTATTGCTAGTTATGATGATTGACTTTAAATATATACAAATATATAATACTGGTTACCATAAGCTAACTTATATTATATATAATTGATTGAAAGAAGGTGGCTATTGTGGAAACAAAGAATTTTTCCTTTGATTTGGACACTTATAAAAATATCCTCCGGAAATCCAGCCTTTTTCGTGATATTCCAGAGGATAAATACGGGGCTGTATTAAATTGTTTACAGGCGAGAATAGAATATTATCCGGCCGGAACTCCTATCGTAAATGAAGGTGACAGGGATTTCTATGCCGGAATGTTGTTGGATGGCAGCCTTGAGGAATTTATATACGATGAAAATGTCAATCCAGTCAGTATCAGCCATTTAGAAAGTGGTTCCATTTTTGGAGCAGAGCTCACTTGTGGCAATACATTAGCAAGCCAGTATTATCTTAATGCGTCTGTTGATTCTAAAGTTCTGCTTTTGGATTTTCAAATTCTTCTTAATACATCAACATTCAGTTGTCCAAATCGTATGCAGGTAACTGCTAATCTGCTTCAGGAATTTGCAAATCAGATTACATTTTTTAATACGAAAGTGCGTATTTTAAGTCAGAAAAAATTACGCAATAAAATCAAAGTTTATTTACAGACGCAGGAGATTTCTGAAGATGGGACGATTCAGATTCCATTTTCCAGAAATAAAATGGCTGAATTCCTATATGTTGATCGAAGTGCGCTATCCAGAGAACTCTGTCGAATGCGTGACGGTGGAATACTTGCATTTTCCGGTTCTAAAATTACTATAATAGACCGTAATTTTTTAATAGAATGAGATTTTATGCAAAGAAAATAAAGATATGTTGCCATAGCAACAGACGAAGATATATGACTTGGTTAGAATGTTCCTTATTAGTTAGTTGCAACTAACTAATAAGGATTTTTTAAAAAGGTATTTACAAAATATTTAAGGAGAGTCATATGAAGAAAACATATTTGTCAATTTTACTGGCTGGTTGCCTGGCAACACCGATTTTAGCAGGATGTGCCCATAATGAAAATGCATCATCAAATGTATCAGCTTCTGAAACCGCTGATAAACAGGCAGTTGATCCTGACGGAACACATACTGTTGTCGACCATGCCGGTAATACTGTTGAGGTTCCAAACACCATTAATAAAGTTGTTATTGATCAGATTCCAATCCTCTCAACATATACAGCATATTTTGAGGGAAATGCACCAAAGATTATTGGATATTGTGGCTCATTTAAAGATACAATCAGTAAGACTGTTTTAAAGAATATTGCGCCTGAACTCATGGAATCTGCAGATACGGTTTATGCTCAGAGTGATTTAAATATCGAAGAGATTATAAATCTTAAGCCGGATGTAATTTTATATAATGCCGGTAATAAAGAGCATGCTCAGATTCTTCAGTCCAGTGGAATCCCATGTATTGGTTTTGAAACTGTAGGCGGAGACAATCAGGCTGATCCTTTGGTTATTTATCAGGAGTGGCTGGAACTTTTGGAAAATATTTTCGGTGAAACCGGTAAAATGGATAAATTTAAAGCAGCCGGAAATAAAATTATTGAGGATGTAGAATCCCGCATTGCAAAGATTCCGGAGAGTGAACGTCCAAGTGCCATGATTTTATGGAAGTATGCAAATGGAGTACCTCAGGTATCTGGACAGGGAACATTTGGCAATTCATGGCTTAAGCATCTTGGTGTTACTGATGTTGTAGCATCAGAGGCTAAAGGATTTGCACAGGCCAGTATGGAGCAGATATACAAATGGAATCCGGATATTTTGTTCCTTGATGGACCGGGACTCTTACCATTAAAAACAGAAGATGTACTGAATAATAAAGTAGAAGGTGCAGATTTTTCTACATTAACAGCCGTAAAAAATAAACGTGTATACGATACAACTCTTGGTATGTGGAACTGGTTTACTCCAAACCCTGATGCACCATTAGTACTTGCATGGATGGCATATAATACTTATCCGGAAGCATTTGCTGATTATCCATTGGAAGATGTCATCCGCCAGTATTACCATGACTGGTACGACTATGACATAACAGATGAAGAAATGCAGGAGATGTTACAGTATTAATGAAAAATAATTGCTTAATAAAAAAAGGGAGATTCACGCCCTTAGCCGTTATTTTGATGTTTGTATTACCTGTTGTAATCGGATTGGGGTGTATATGCGTTGGGCGAATGGAAATTCCAATTTCAGATGTGTTTAAGACTATTGGAGCCATATTTACCGGTCAGAAAACTGATGTACAGAACTATTCAATTATTGTGAATTTGCGTTTACCACGTATTTTAATGGCAATTATAGTTGGTGCAGGTCTGACATGTGCAGGTAATACATTTCAGTCGCTATTTTCCAATCCGCTGGCAACACCGGATATTCTCGGTGTTACAAGTGGAACATGTGTAGGTGCAATACTGGCCATTATTTTATCCTGTGGCATACTGGGAACACAGCTGATTGCTCTGGCTTTCGGACTGGTATCGGTTTTATTTACCATAAAGATTGCAGGAAGAAATAAAAATGGTTCCATGATTTACCTTGTACTTGCCGGAGTAATTGCATCATCGCTGTTTAATGCGATTGGATCACTTTTAAAATATACTGCAGATCCTCAGGATAAATTGCCGGAAATCACTTACTGGCTTATGGGAAGCTTTACAAGTGCAACTTATCAAAAGCTTTTGATTGGCTCTCCACTTATTATAGTTGGTATTGTGATTATTTATCTTCTTCGCTGGAGATTAAATATCCTTGCACTTAGCGAGGACGAAGCAAAAGCAAGTGGAATTGATCTGAAAAAAACAAGAATGATTTTTATTCTTGCCTCTACACTTATTACTGCATCTGCGGTATCTATGTGTGGACAGATTGGCTGGATAGGACTTTTAATTCCACACTGTGCCAGAATGCTGGTTGGCAGCAACAATCGTTATGTTGTTCCGCTTAGCATAAGTCTTGGTGCCAGCTTTATGATACTCATCGATACACTTTCAAGATCGCTCACTGTAATTGAGTTGCCACTTTCAATACTGACAGCGATTATTGGAGCACCTGTATTTATTTTATTATTAAACAGGAGTAAATTGCGATGATTTTAGAAATTGAACATGGATGTTTTGGATATCCTAAACAAAAAGAAATCTTAAAAGATATCAATCTTCATTTAGAAAAGGGACATATACTGTCAGTTCTCGGACCAAATGGAATCGGAAAAACGACATTACTTAAATGTATGATGGGTCTGCTTCCATGGACAAGTGGAAGGTCCCTTTTAAATGGAGAGGATCTGCATAAAATGAAATCAAAAGATGTTTGGAATACAATTTCTTATATTCCGCAGGTCCATAACTTTTCTTTTTCATATACGGGGCTGGAGATGGTTATGCTTGGAAGAAGCTCACATCTTGGACTCTTTCAGCAACCGGGAGTCAGAGAGATTGAAATGGCAGAAGCAATGATGGAAAAAGTCGGCATTAAGCATCTTGCAAATAAAGATTGTAATCGTATAAGCGGTGGTGAGTTACAGATGGTTTTAATTGCAAGAGCTTTAATCAATGAACCTGAGCTCATAATTTTAGATGAACCAGAGACCGGGCTGGATTTTCATAATCAGATTCTGGTACTAAATATGATTGAGCGTCTGGCTCATGAGGAAGGCATAAGCGCCATTATGAATACTCATTATCCGACTAATGCCATGCGCATTGCTGATGAAGCTTTTATGATGAATCGCAAAGGTAATCATTTTTATGGGACGACGGACAGTATTCTCAGTGAAAGCAATATTTGTCGGACATTTGACGTTAACGTTATAGTTGATGAAGTCAGATATCAAAATCAGCGGATTCGAAATATTATTCCTGTATCATTAACCGAATAAAAGTATATTAATATTTTTATCTGTTTCTTTTCAGTAAAGATGATATTTCAGGATAAAACGGGATATGTATTAATATCAGAGTGAAGAAAGGTATCATATTATGAATCATGTGTTTACAATTGAGCAAATGCGCCCGATCCGTGACGGAATGACTATATCAAGAGATGCAGGGCTTGGATCCGAAAACACAATAACATTTTTCTCTCTCGGAAAAGGAACCTCAATTAGTCAGGAACGTTATGACATGACATCTGTCTATATTGGAGCTGAGGGAAATGCAGACTTTGTTATTGGAGAAGAAAAGAATAAATTAAAGCTTTCTTCAGGCGATGTTATCATCGTTCCAGGCAAAACACTTTGTGGAGTGGAATGTGATACGGGAGCTGTTTATACAGAAATTATTATAAAAAAGGAGATTATTATGAATAACATTTTAAAAACAGGTGAAGTATTTAAATTAAAAGATCTTATACAGTATGAGGAAGGTAGTATCAGCAACCTTGATATCGTACGAAATGATACAATGAAGTTCGTTCTTATGGCATTTGATGAGGGAACAGGTCTTCAGCCACACCGTGCTCCTGGCAATGCTATTGTATTTGCATTAGAGGGACAGGCTGTAATAAATTGTGAAGGTAAGGATTACAATATTTCTGCAGGAGAGAATTTCCGTTTTGAGAAAGATGGTCTCCACAGTGTAACTGCAAATGGCAAATTTAAAATGGCGTTATTATTAGTTATAGAATAATTCATCATTTTTAAAATAAAATTATAAAATAAAAAACCACATCAGAGAAAACTCTGATGTGGTTTTTTATTTATAAAGTCGTAATTAATAAATCTGATTTATTAATTAGTCTTCAACTTTGTACTCGAATGCTGGGTAAGCATCTTCACCGTGCTGGTTAATGTCAAGACCTGCAATTTCTTCTGATGGATCAACACGAAGTTTTGTGAAGATTCTTGTGATAAGAAGTGAGATTGCTGTCATGCCAGCAGCCCATCCTGCAGCAACTGCTGTTGCAAGGATCTGGATACCGAACTGGTGAACGCCACCGAATACGAGACCGTCGCCGTAAGTAACTGTTGGGTTAACAGAAGCCTGGCAGAAGAGTGCAAGACCGATACAACCGGTGAAACCAGCCATACCATGGCAACCGAATACAGACATTGGATCGTCGATACCGCCCTTAGCGATAGCCTTTGTTGTGTAGTAGCAGATTGGGCTTACTACAGCACCGATAATGAATGCAGCCCAAACAGGGATGTAACCACAAGTAGGAGTAGCAGCAACAAGACCACAAACGAGACCTGAAGATGTACCTACGAGTGTTGGCTTTCCTGTGTTGATGATATCAATAACTGCCCATGAGCAAAGAGCTGTAGCAGCAATGATACATGTTGTTAAGAATGCATGTGCAGCTAAACCGTCTGCATGGAGGCTTGAACCTGCGTTGAAACCAAGCCATCCGAACCAGAGGATACTTGCACCAAGGAATACGTAAGGTTTGTTGTGCGGCTCGAAAGATTTCTTACCGAATCCATCACGCTTGCCTAACATTGCAGCAAGTACAAGACCTGACATACCTGTAGCTACTTCGATTGGGAAACCACCGGCGAAGTCGATAACTCCCATTTCCTGTAAGAAGCCACCGCCCCATACCATATGTACAAGTGGGAAGTAAACTAATACAGACCAAATCATTGAGAATACGAACATAGCGCCCGCTCTCATTCTACCTACACCACCACCTGTTACAACGGCTGGTGTAATCATAGCGAACATCATCTGGAAGATTACATATGTAATAACTGAGATAGATGATGAAGTGCCATCGAGTGATTCGTATGGACTTAATCCCATAAGGAAGAAGTTGTCGAATCCACCGATAATTCCGTTAGCGCCGCCACCGTTTGAGAATGATAATGTGTAACCAAACACTACCCAAAGCAATATGGAAAATCCCATGATGCCGACACTTGCCATCATTGTGTCAATGACATTCTTCTTACGAGCAAGACCGCCATAGAAGAATGCAAGACCTGGTGTCATAATGAAAACTAATGCTGCACAAATGAGCACGAATCCATTACTTGCAAAATCCATGTTTTTTGTCCTCCTTTTTTATTAAGGTGTGCCGCCTGAAAAAATAAAAAATTTATAAACGGTAACCTGAAAACATTTAATAAATTTTAACAAATACAGATAGAATCGTCAATGAAAAAAGGGTGACAATGGCGTTTTTTTTGCTGACAAATATTGAATTTGCCGTTAAAATGTGTTATTTTATAGCTTTTTTAGAATTTCGTTTGATTTTTTTCTTTGAGTACTTTCTTCCGAGCACTAAAAATAGTATTCCCATGCCTATAACAATACCTACAATTAGTATAAGTGCGTGCATGAAAAATTCTTCAGGAAGGATATTTATGACAGGATCCAGGGAAGGATAGAATATCCAGTAATCATTTCTAAATGCTATTTTGTGAAATGTTATAAACAGGGAGTCAAAGTTTATGGCTGCCCATATGCCTAGGAAAACCGGAAGGGCAAGTGTTATAATTCCAGCAATTTTAAAGAAGAATCTTTCATGTTTCTTTCTATATAAATATATACTCCATGGAATACCGACTGCTGCGGTTATTGGAAGTAGAATCTGTAATATAACAAATATATTTTTTACTTCTTCAAAATGGATTTTACCCATTGGAGACATGGCAAGGTCCGGGAAGGCTAACTCACCATGGTTAAATACAGACATGTAATTTATAAGTGTGTCGTAGTTTCGGGATATCAGATCTAATGAATATCCTGACTGACCGGGAATATCCAGTATTTTCACATCCAGATAATAAAGAGGCGTGAAAAATACCGTAAATGTTACAGCTCCGCTTATTACCATAATCATAAGGATAATTGGCAGAACAATATTGTTGGCAAATTTCATTTGTAATCTCCTAGGTTCAGAATTTGGGCTATTATAACACAATTATTTTGTGAGCATTTATATAAAGGATATGAACTCCTGAATATGTGTCCTGTGAAATTTGGATTTAGTTAATTTTTCCCAAAAGAGTTATTAAATATAAAAACAGACCCGGTAATATACCGCATCCGGATAGTCAGAGTGTTAATCTGATTATTAGTGATTGGTATAAATCCGAGTCTTTTTTATTGAATGATAAATACTATGTGACGAATCTATGATTAATCAGTGTCGCAGTTATTACAAATTCCGTGGAAGAATGTAATGTGACCTGAAATCTTACCCTTTGAGAAATGTGACTGAGCATTATTGATAAATGCATCTTCAACAACTTCGTCATTTAAATCAAAGTCCATAACAGCGTGACATTTGTTGCACTGAAAATGGTTATGTGGTTTGAGATTTGCATCGTAATGAACAGAGCCATCCTCGCAAGGTATCGTAATTGCCTTACCGTGATCTACAAGGAAAGCAAGGTTTCTGTATATTGTACCCAGGCTGATGTTTGGGAATTCCTTTGATACATTCTGATATACGATATCTGCAGTAGGGTGATCATATGTTGATTTTAAATAAGCTTCGATGGCGTCTCTTTGTTTTGAATGTTTAACAGCAGCTGCCATAACAATCGCCTCCATAATAGTCTATAAATAAAAGATGTTATTATTAACGTATCATAAAAATATACTGCTAATAATAACTATTATTATTTTTATTATATCATACTATATATATGGAGGGCAACTAACGACACATTAATTACACAGATTCTATCAATTCTATAATTTTTCCGATTGCGTCTCGCTGCTCGCTTTCAGCCATATTTTTTATGTAAGCGTCTCTGTTGTTGAATACGTATTCAATGGATTCGAGAAGTGACTCAGGAGTAATGTCATCTTCATAAAGAACCCTTGAATAGCCGCTTTCCTCAAATGATTCTGCATTTAGAATCTGATCGCCTCTGCTTGATGCAGCAGGAAGAGGGATTAAAAGGTTAGGTTTCTTTAATGCCAGGAATTCAAATATGGCATTTGCTCCGGCTCTTGAAACAACCATGTCACTCATTGCGAGAAGGTCTTTCATTTCCTTATCAATATACTCATACTGAACATAGCCAGGGGTTCCGTCATATCTTCTGTCCGCCTTATCCTTTCCGCAGAGATGTACAATATTGTACTTCTTAAGTAATGCATCAAGGTTTGCGTGAAGGGCTTCATTTAAAGCAACGGCACCTGTACTTCCGCCCATAACCAATATAGTAGGTTTTATGCTTGAGAGGCCTGTAAATCTGTGACCTGCAGCGGCACTGCCAACTAATAGTTCCTCACGGATTGGAGTTCCTGTAAGAACGGGATGCTTATCTTCGCTGATATATTTGAGAGTCTCAGGAAATGTAGTACATACAATACTTGCTCTCTTAATTGCAATCCTGTTGGCGAGACCAGGAGTCATGTCGGATTCGTGAATAATTACAGGAATTTTAAGCTTTCCAGCAGCCATAACTACAGGAACAGAAACAAATCCGCCCTTAGAAAATACAACGTCGGGTTTCATTTTCTTAAGGAGCTTCTTTGCCTGGTTATAACCGTGAATAACCTTAAATGGATCCGTAAAATTCTTTAAACTGAAATATCTTCTGAGCTTACCTGATTTAACGCCGTAATAACGTATGTGCTGACCCTTGATAAGATCTTTTTCAATGCCGTCTTCTGAACCGATATATGCTATTGCGTAATTTCTTGCTCTAAGCTCAGGCAAAAGAGCTATATTTGGCATTACGTGACCGGCTGTTCCACCACCGGTCATTATTATTCTTCGTCTTCTTTCACTCATAACTTTATCCTTATACTGTATAAATATTTTATTTTTATACTTTTCATAGTATTATACTAAACAAAATGTAATAAAAGTAAATAGAGTAAGTGGTAAATATTTGAAAATGATATGCTACTTTGTTAGAATAAAATGAATATATTATGGGGGGATTTGATGTGTTAGGAATAATTGGAGCAATGCAGGAGGAAGTTGAACAGCTTATCTCTGCTATGAATGTAACTAAGGGAGAGAAAAAGGCGGGAATGGATTTCTATTCAGGCCATTTAGATGGTATGCCTGTTACAATTGTAAGAAGCGGTATCGGTAAGGTAAATGCAGCAATCTGTACACAGATCCTTGTTGACGACTTCAATGTTGATGCAATTATCAATACAGGAATTGCAGGCTCTCTTCATGATAAAATTGAAATAGCTGACGTAGTATTATCAGAAGATGTTCTTCATCATGATATGGATGCAACAGGATTTGGATATCCAAAGGGACAGATTCCAAGAATGGATGTACTTTCATTTAAGGCTGATCCAGGCCTTGTTGCACTTGCAAAAAAAGCATGCGAAGCAGCAACACCTGAGATAGGAATTCATACAGGCAGAATCGTAAGTGGAGATCAGTTCGTATCTGATACAGAAGTTAAGAAGAGAATTGTAGATGATTTTGCAGGATTATGTACAGAGATGGAAGGTGCTGCAATTGCACAGACTGCACACCTTAACAATATTCCATTTGTAATTATCAGAACTATTTCTGATAAGGCTGATAACAGCGCAACAGTTGATTATCCTACATTTGAGAAAAAGGCAATTGCCAATGAAGTGAAAATTGTTAAAAAGTTTTGTACATATTTCAATGAATTATAATGGAACGGTATTATGTTAAATGTAAAGTTAGATTATTCTATGAGTCAGGAAATAGTGGACAACATGGAGTCCATGAAAGAGAAGACTATAGAGGCTAAAAACATATTAATGTCTGGAACGGGCAAGGGCAATGACTATATTGGATGGATTGATCTTCCTATTAATATAGATCAGGAGGAGCTCTCAAGAATTAAAAAAGCCGCAGATAAAATAAGAAGTGAATCAAATATTCTTGTTGTTGTAGGAGTTGGCGGTTCGTATTTAGGTGCCAGAGCCGGAATTGAATTTCTTATTCATGAATTCGATGAGATGAAGGTAATATTTATAGGTAATACTCTCAGTACAGATGCACTTGCTTCTGTTATCAGAAGACTCGAGGGAAATGATTGGTCTATAAATGTTATCTCAAAGTCAGGTACAACTCTTGAACCAGCTATAGCATTCAGAGTTTTAAAGAAGAAACTCGAAAAAAAGTATGGCGAAGAGGCAAGTTCAAGAATTTATGCTACGACTGATAAGCATAAAGGTGCTTTAAAGACAATGGCTGATGATCTCGAATATGAGACATTTGTCATTCCTGATAATGTAGGCGGAAGATTTTCTGTATTATCTGCAGTTGGACTTCTCCCAATCGCCGTAAGCGGAGGCGATATTGAACAGTTACTTGTCGGAGCAAGGGATATGAGAGAAGCCTGCGTCAATAATGATTTTGATGAAAATATTGCAATGCAGTATGCAGCGGCAAGACATATCATGATGAATCATGACAAATCAATTGAAGTTCTCTGCACATATGAGCCTGCAACAAGAACTCTTGGTGCGTGGTGGAAGCAGCTTTTCGGAGAATCTGAAGGAAAGAATCACAGAGGTCTCTTCCCTGTAACATTAAGTTACACAACAGATTTACATTCTCTTGGACAGTATATCCAGGACGGAAAGAGAATTATGTTTGAGACAGTTCTCGTTGTGGAACAGTCAAATGACACTATAGTTATAGAAGAAGATGAGTGCAATCTCGACGGTCTTAATTATTTATCCGGAAAGACTCTGGACTTCGTTAATACATGTGCTCTTGAAGGAACGATGAATGCTCACATTGATGGCGGTACTCCTAACATCAGGGTTATAGTTCCTAAAAAGGATGAGTACTATCTCGGATGCTTATTCTACTTCTTTGAATTTGCATGTGGAATAAGTGGATATATGCTAGGAGTTAATCCATTTAACCAGCCGGGTGTAGAAGGTTATAAAAAGAATATGTTCAAGCTCCTAGGAAGACCAGGATACGAAGCGTAATCGACAGTGTGAGAACACAATATAAAAACACCACAGACATTAAGTGCCTGTGGTGTTTGTTCTATATATAAATGTAACATCTTTTACTGCTATATATAACCTGGATGGATTTAAATTAAATTATCTTATTATTACTCTATATAGAACATAAATTAAATTAAATTAAATTACATATATTATACATTTCATATATTATATGTAATGAGAATAAATAATCTTTATTTAGTCTTCTTCTATAACATGTATTTCCAGAAACAGGAAATCAATTTCATCCACAAAGTTGTCCTTATAGAATCTTGTTTTTGCATGTGCTTTGAATTCTTTTATATTACTTTCAAGCCAGATCGGCTCTGATAAGTCAAATTTGTGACATGCAGCTGTTACGGCTTCAAATATTTTTGTGGTTCTGTTTTTTTCTGAACTGTCTGAATTATCTTCGACAACTATGTCATTTACCAAATGATTACTGTCATCAAATGCCTTAAACCATATTCTCATATTAATCTCCAAAGTCTATTTTTTTAAAACTTATAAAAGTTTAGTCATTTGTCCACTTTACTTTAATAAAAAAATTGTATAAAATAGAAAACATAATTCTAAATTTTATGATTAATTATAGAGAGGTTGGGGTTTTATGGCAAGACAAATGAAAACTATGGATGGTAATACAGCTGCAGCTCACGTATCTTATGCGTTTACTGAAGTTGCTACTATCTATCCTATCACTCCTTCTTCCCCTATGGCTGACCTTACAGATATCTGGGCAACACAGGGAAGAAAGAATATTTTCGGTAATCCCGTTAAATTAGTAGAACTTGAGCACGAAGGTGGTGCAGCAGGTGCATTCCACGGCTCACTTCTTGGCGGTGCCCTTACAACAACATATACAGCATCACAGGGTCTTCTCCTTATGATTCCTAATATGTTCAAGGTTGCCGGTGAGCTCCTTCCTGGAGTTATCGACGTTTCAGCGAGAGCGCTCGCTGCGCATGCTCTTTCAATCTTTGGTGATCACCAGGATGTTTACGCATGTCGTCAGACAGGTTTCGCTATGATCTGTAGTAACAGTGTTCAGGAAGCAATGGACTTAGGAGCAGTTGCTCACCTTTCATCTATTGAAGGCAGAGTACCATTCCTTCACTTCTTTGATGGTTTCAGAACATCTCATGAGCTTCAGAAGATTGAAGTATGGGATTATGATGACCTTAAGGAAATGGTTAACATGGATGCTGTTGAAGCATTCAGAAAGAGAGCTCTTCTTCCAGAGAGCCCAACTCTTCATGGTTCAGCTCAGAACCCTGATACATACTTCCAGGCTAGAGAAGCATGTAACCCATATTATGAAGCATTCCCCGATGTAGTTGAGAAGTACATGAATATGGTTAACGCTAAGATCGGTACAGATTATAAGCCATTCAACTATATTGGTGCTCCAGATGCTGAGAGAGTTATCATCGCTATGGGTTCTGTTTGTGAAACTATCGATGAGACAATTGAATATCTCGTTTCAAAGGGCGAGAAGGTTGGTGCTATCAAGGTTCGTTTATACAGACCTTTCTCAGCTAAGCATTTACTTTCAGTTATGCCTAAGACAGTTAAGACTATCAACGTTATTGACAGAACTAAGGAAGCTGGTTCTGCTGGTGAGCCACTTTACCTTGACGTTGTAGCTGCACTCAGCAAGAGTGAGTTCGCTGGCGTTAAGATTCTTAACGGTAGATATGGTCTTGCTGGTAAGAACACAACACCGATGGATATCATCGCTATCTTAAACAACGAAGATAAGTATGATTTCACAGTAGGTATTGTTGATGACCTTACACATAAGTCTCTTGAAAGAGGTGAGCATGTTGATACAGCTCCAGCCGGAACAACATCATGTAAGTTCTGGGGTCTTGGTTCTGACGGTACTGTTGGTGCTAACAAGAACTCTATCAAGATCATCGGTGACCATACACCTATGTACGCTCAGGCATACTTCGACTATGACTCAAAGAAGTCTGGTGGTGTAACAATTTCTCACTTAAGATTCGGTAATACTCCAATCAAGTCAACATATCTCGTAGAGAAGGCTGACTTCGTTGCATGTCATTCACCATCATACGTAACAAAGTATGACATGGTTCAGGATCTTAAGGATGGTGGTACATTCCTTCTTAACTCAGAGTGGACACCAGAGAACATCGCTGAGCACCTTCCAGGTCAGGTTAAGAGATACATGGCTGAACACAACATCAACTTCTACATGATCGACGGTATCAAGATTGGTAGAGAGATTGGTCTTGGTAAGAGAATTAATACAGTTCTTCAGTCAGCATTCTTCAAGCTTGCTAACATCATCCCTACAGATGAAGCTATCAAGTACATGAAGGAGAAGGCTCTTGCATCATACGCTAAGAAGGGTGATGACATCGTTCAGATGAACTACAAGGCTATCGATGCAGGTGCAGAAGCACTCGTTAAGGTTGAGATTCCAGAAGACTGGAAGAACTGCCCAGACGAAGACTTCTCAAAGGTTGCTACAGTTGGTGATCAGAAGGTTCTTGATTACGTTAACAACATCCAGAAGAAGGTTAACGCTTGTAAGGGTGATTCTCTTACAGTTGCTGACTTCAAGGATTATGCTGACGGTGAAATGCCACAGGGTACAGCAGCTTATGAGAAGCGTGGTATCGCTGTAGACGTTCCTGTATGGAAGCATGACAACTGTATCCAGTGTAACCAGTGTGCATTTGTATGTCCTCATGCAGTTATTCGTCCTGTTGTAATGACAGAAGAAGAAATTAAGAACGCACCTGAGGGAATGCAGTATACACCAATGACAGGTATGCCAGGTTACTACTATGCTATCGTAGTATCTGTTGATGACTGTACAGGTTGTAACTTATGTTCAACACAGTGCCCTGGAAACAAGAAGTCAGAAGTTCTTACAATGAGCTCATACCAGGATAACCAGGATAAGCAGGCATTCTTCGACTATGCTGTAACATTACCTGAGAAGGAAGAAATATACGAGAAGTTCGCTAAGACAACAGTTAAGGGTTCACAGTTCGCACATCCATACCTTGAGTTCTCAGGTGCCTGTGCAGGTTGTGGTGAGACACCTTACGCTAAGCTTATTACACAGCTCTATGGTGACAAGATGATTATTGCAAATGCTACAGGTTGTACATCTATCTGGGCAAGCTCAACACCATCAACACCATATAACACAGATGCTAACGGCAGAGGTCCGGCTTGGGCTAACTCATTATTCGAGGATAATGCTGAGTTTGGTTACGGTATGAAGCTTGCTCAGGATGCAATCAAGAGCGGTATCGCAAGAAAGCTTGAGGAAATCAACGATACAACATCTGATGAAGCGCTCAAGAAGGCTATTACAGAGTATCTTGGTACATTAAATGACACTAACTTAAGTGCAAAGGCTACAGATGAGCTTATTCCACTTCTTGAGAAGTGTGATGATCCACTCGCTAAGGAAGTTCTCAAGGATAAGAACTTCATGTCTAAGAAGTCACACTGGATCTTCGGTGGTGACGGTTGGGCATACGATATCGGTTACGGCGGTGTAGATCACGTTCTTGCTGCTAACCAGGATGTAAACATGTTCGTATTCGATACAGAAGTTTACTCAAATACTGGTGGTCAGTCATCAAAGGCTTCTCCAGAAGGTTCTATCGCTCAGTTTACTGCAGCTGGAAAGGACGTTAAGAAGAAAGACCTTGCAGCAATCTGTATGTCTTATGGTTATATCTACGTAGCACAGGTTGCTATGGGTGCTGATATGAACCAGTGCTTAAAGGCTATCAGAGAAGCTGAAAGCTATGATGGTCCATCAATCATCATCGGTTATGCTCCATGTATCGCTCATGGTATCCGTAAGGGTATGGGATGGATCATGGAAGAAGAGAAGGCTGCAGTACAGTCAGGTTACTGGAACCTCTTCAGATATGACCCAAGAAGAGCTAAGAATGGTGAAAACCCACTTGTTATCGATAGCAAGGCTCCAACTAAGGACTACAAAGAGTTCCTTATGGGTGAGACAAGATACATCAACCTTGAGAAGAAGAATCCTGAAAGAGCTGCTAAGTTATTCAACAACGCTGCTGAGGATGCTAAGGCTAAGTACGAACGTCTCAAGAAGTTAAGTGAAATCTAATAATGGTCGGTCTTAATGCTGTAAGCATTTTATGACAGACATTTATTGATAAATGATTCCGTTTTAACTGTGAATCTTCATAAGTACGAAATGGAATAATATAAAAACAGACCTCTGTTTTCTCAGAAATGGGAAAGCAGGGGTTTGTTTTTTAATTATTAAGTAAATTGTGTAATGTATTAAGAATTGATAAACAAACTCCTAAAGTCCCATATTACATTTTAGCTATGATATAATTAGATAATATAAATTGAGGACATGTGCATATTTAACATAATGCATAATATGGAGTTGAAGATATTGATGTTTTGATATATTTCAATCAGAAACTTGGTGTGTATATGGGAAGAGCTATTGGTATTGATTTAGGAACAACAAACAGTTGTGTAGCGATATTGGACGGAGATACGCCTAAAGTTATCGCCAATAAAGAAGGATATAGAACAACACCATCGGTTGTTTCTTTTATGCCGGACGGAACATATAAGGTAGGTAATCTTGCGAAAAGACAGGCTGCCGTTAATCCGAAAAGAACCTGTTTTTCTATAAAAAGACAGATGGGCAGCAACTTCAGACTGAAAATAGACGGACACGATTACTCCCCACAGGAGCTTTCGGCGCTTATTTTGAAAAAGCTGAAGGTAGATGCAGAAGAATACCTCGGAGAAGAAGTAACAGATGCCGTAATTACTGTTCCGGCTTATTTTGATGATGCTCAGAGACAGGCTACAAAGGTTGCTGGAAGAATAGCCGGACTGAATGTGCTTAGAATTATTAATGAGCCTACATCAGCAGCTCTTGCATATGGTCTTGATAATGCAAAAGAGCAGAAAATACTTGTTTTCGACCTGGGTGGCGGAACATTTGATATTTCTCTTATTGAGATTGCGGATGGAGTTATAGATGTTTTATCTACATCTGGTGACAATTTCCTGGGCGGTGACGATTTTGATGAGAGAATCGTTGAAATAATCTGCAGGGAAATTAAAAAGCTGTATGGCATAAATGTTTCAAAGGATCCTGCAGTAATGTGCAGAATTCATGAAGAAGCAGAACGTGCAAAGAAAGAGCTTTCAAGTTCTCAGTGTACAAAAATTACTTTACCTTATCTTACAAAGGTAAAGGATGAAGTAATTAACTTTGAAATGACTTTAACAAGAGATGAATTTAACAAGAGTATCAGTGATCTGATTGAGAGAATTGAGATTCCTATTCACAATGCATTGATAGATTCGGGAGTTAAAAAGGACGAGATTTCAAAGGTTCTTCTTGTAGGCGGATCAACAAGAATACCATTAGTACAGGATAAGCTGAGAGACATACTTGGAATAGAACCTTCAAGGAATGTTAATCCTGACGAGTGTGTTGCATATGGAGCAGCCATTCAGGCAGGTAAGCTTACAGGCCAGATTACAACAGGCTCAACAGCAGACAGTCTTGTACTTATGGATGTTACTCCTCTGTCTCTTTCAATTGAAACAGTTGGTAAGATTTCAAATGTTCTTATACCGAGAAATACAACAATTCCTGTGAGACATTCTCAGATATTTACAACAGCATCTAACTTCCAGACATCTGTTGATATTAAGGTCTTTCAGGGAGAGAGAAGATTTACAAAGGATAACAGACTTTTAGGTAACTTCAGATTATCAGGAATTAAGCGTGCGTTTGCGGGTGTTCCTCAGATAGAGGTTACATTTGATATTGATGTGAATGGAATTGTAAATGTTTCCGCAAGAGATCTTGGAACAGGAAAAGAACAGTCCATAACAATCACATCTTCTTCAAGCCTTTCAGAGGATGAAATTCAGAAAGCAATCTGGAAGGCCAAAATGTATGAAGAAGGCGATGATGATAAGGTGAATCTGTTAAATGAGAAAAAGAGAGCAGATGCACTTATCAATAAGGCCAAGATAATGATGGGCGAACATAGAAGAGAAATAGGCAGAGATACAAAGAAGCTTATTAAGCAGGAAATAAAAGCTGTCAGTGCATTAAATGCAAAGTACACATTTGGCAGGAATACTGAAATTACAGATATTACTGCTAAGACAGAAGAATTGAAAAATGCCAATAACAGACTGGAAATGTATATAACAGAATAAAAAAGTCATTGTAAGGATACGGTGAAAACCGGGTATCTATACAATGACTTTTTTAATTAAATCACATAATTATCAGAATAGTAGTTATTCTCTATCTCTAATACATCCTGAAGTGTAATAGTTTCAAGATACTGTTTTACTGTGTTATCCAGACCGTCAACAATATATTTAAAGGTAGGATTATTTTCGCTTTCATCCTTTGTATCATCAGAAAAAATATTTTCTGTCACGAACCAGATATCTGCGATTGTAATATCCTTTGGGCTTTTTGCAAGCTGGTAGCCACCGTGAGCACCTCTTACAGTAGTTAAAAATCCTGACTTATTGAGAACAGGAATTATCTGCTCGAGATATTTTTTTGAAATATTCTTTCTTTCTGCAATATCAGTTAATGATATTGGACCATGATCACCGTGTCGCGCCAAATCCAATAAGAATTCAAGGGAATAACGCCCTTTTGTAGATATTTTCATTTAACACCCTCCTTACAATACAAAACTAAAACAGGTGTGGGTAACCTTAGTGTGTTTCAACTAATTCATATAAATACTATATGGATTATATAATATAATTTGGTTTTATGCAAATGTATATCAGAAATATAATATCGATATTGTAAGTTAATTAAGTGGCGCTCGGAATAATAAATGTGACACTATATCAGATAAAATCACCATACTCTGACTTCAAAGATGATTATGATACTTCAATTGCAAAGTTAATTATCATACTTTAACTGCAATGATAATCACATACTCTTTATAATCTCACACAGTCTCTCCGCTACCATTTTGTGGGATTCGGTTGCAAGATGCTCACCGTCAACAGGTGATACATTTGTAAATGAACCGATATTTAAGAATTTATAACCGTGCTCTTTTGCATATTTCTCAACTTCCGTATGGAGATTTGCGGATACTTCCAGTGAATATGAATTGTAATCATTGCTATGTGGAAGTGCGTCTTCAGATATAGGAGCAGGAACCATGATGACTACCTGCACATTAGGCTTAACTGATAAAACGAGATTTATTATTTTATCAATTCCGGCTGTGATATCTGCTTCACTGTTATTAAATGCCTGCTTTACGTCATTTGTTCCAAGTGCAATTACAAATATATCAGGATTTGCAGAGCGGACACTTTCTTCTACATCACTTATGCCACGTTTTCCCTCTCTTACGGGATCTTCATATACAGTAGTTCTTCCAACGACACCATTTGCAACTACATTATATTCAGGCCAGAGAAGTGTAGAGAGAATACCTGTGTATCTTTCAATCACAGAAAATCTCCCGATACCGCCGGGGATATATCCAAATGTATTAGAATCGCCGAAGCAAAGAACTGTTTTCATATATTTCCTTTCTAAAGTTATGTTCCAGAAATATTTGAGTAGATATTTTCATAACATAACTTTATAATTATTTAGTATATAATGTGAGATAATAACACATACTAAACTTATAGTAAATAAAGTGATTAACTTAAATTAGTTATAGTCATTACCTATATAAATATTAAAGGAGTTAATATGTCGGGTTCAGTATTCGGTAAGAATTTTACGGTTTCAACATGGGGAGAATCCCATGGAAAGGCTGTTGGTGTATGCGTTGACGGATGTCCTGCAGGCATAAAGGTAGACGAAGAATATATTCAAAGTCAGTTAGACAGAAGAAAGCCTGGTACAAGTGAATTTGTAACTAAGCGTAATGAAAAGGATAAAGTACATATTCTTTCAGGTGTATTTGAAGGAGTTTCTACAGGTTCACCTATCCTTATGATGATCAATAACGAAGATCAGCATTCAAAGGATTACAATAACATTAAAGACATTTACAGACCGGGACACGCAGATTTCTCATTTGATTCAAAGTACGGTGTTGGAATCAGAGATTACAGAGGTGGCGGAAGATCTTCAGGAAGAGAGACAATAGGAAGAGTTGCAGCGGGTGCACTTGCGGGTCTTATTCTTGATCAGCTCGGTGTCAGCGTAAATGCATATACAAAGCAGATTGGAAATATTGAAATTGATTACGATAAATTCGATTTGGATTTCGCAAAGAATTCAGCACTCTGCATGCCTGATAAAGATGCAAGTGAAAAGGCAGCGGATTATGTAAGAGAGTTAATGGTTGAAAAGGATTCATCAGGCGGAACTATTGAATGTGTAGTTGATGGCCTTAAGGCAGGATTCGGTGAGCCTGTATTTGATAAGCTTGATGCAAATCTTGCAAAGGCAATATTTTCAATTGGTGCTGTTAAGGGATTTGAAATCGGTGACGGTTTCAAGGCTGCAGAATCAAGAGGTTCAGAAAATAATGATGAGTTCATTTCTGAGAATGGAAATGTAACAAAGAGTACAAACCACTCAGGTGGTATTCTTGGTGGAATTTCAGACGGAAGCCAGATTGTATTCAGAGCGGCATTTAAACCTACACCATCTATTGCAAGAGAGCAGAAGACAGTGGATAATTCAGGAAATGAAACAGAAATTGAAATTCACGGAAGACATGATCCTTTAATCGTTCCAAGAGCTGTTGTAGTTGCAGAGTCTATGGCAAAGCTTGTAATCGTTGATGAAATTATGGATGGTATGAGAAGCAGAGTCAGCTTTATAAAGGAGTTTTATGAAAGATTGTAATTACGAGATAATAAGTACTGACGGCAGAGCGAAGCACGCCAAGTTTACAACCGTTCATGGAGAAGTTCACACACCTCTCTTTATGAATGTTGCTACAGTTGCTGCAATCAAGGGTGCTGTTTCCACAGTTGATTTAAAGGAAATAGATACTCAGGTGGCTCTTGCCAATACATATCATTTACATGTAAGAACAGGCGATAAGCTTATTAAGGAGCTTGGCGGTCTTCATAAGTTCATGAACTGGGACAAGCCTATTCTTACTGATTCAGGCGGATTCCAGGTTTACTCTCTTTCAAAGCTTAGAAATATTTCAGAAGAGGGTGTTAAATTCGCATCACATATAGATGGAAGAAAAATATTTATCGGACCTGAAGAAAGTATGCAGATTCAGTCAAATCTCGCATCTACAATTGCCATGGCATTTGATGAGTGTGCACCTGCGAAGGCTGACAGAGAATATATGCAGCGTTCAGTTGACAGAACAACAAGATGGCTTGTGCGAAGCAGAGATGAAATTAACAGATTAAATTCTCTTGAAGACACAATTAATAAGCATCAGCTTTTATTTGGAATTAACCAGGGGGGCGTATATACAGATATAAGAATTGAACATGCAAAGACTATATCTGAACTTGATCTTCCGGGATATGCTTTAGGTGGTCTTGCAGTTGGTGAGACACATGAGGAAATGTATAACGTCTTAGATGAAACAGTTCCTTATCTTCCAAAGAATAAGCCTACATATCTTATGGGAGTTGGTACGCCTGAAAATCTTCTTGAAGCTGTAGACAGAGGAGTGGATTTCTTCGACTGTGTATATCCTTCAAGAAATGGTCGTCACGGCCACGTGTACACAAAGTTCGGTAAAATAAATATGCTTAACAAAAAGCATGAGAAGGACATGACTCCTATTGAAGAGGGATGTGGATGTGAAGCCTGCAGAAATTACTCAAAGGCATATATAAGACATTTGCTCAAGGCAGGGGAAATGTTAGGATTACGACTTTGCGTAATGCACAATTTATATTTCTATAATCATCTTATGGAAGATATCAGAACTGCCATAGATGAACAGAGATATTCTGCATTTAAAAAGGAAAGAATAGAAATGTTCAGAAGTGGAGAAAATAAGTAATTACTATTTTATAGACACAAAGGTACATTTAGTATATACTTTGATAAATTATAAATTTGCTCGTAATGGAGGTTAATTATGGACGGCAGTATGGTTATTGTATTCGTTGTTTACATCGGTGCTTTGGTGTTATTCGGATATTTTGCAGCTATCAGACCAGGTAGAAAGCGTAGAAAAGAGAGAGAAGCACTTATGTCTAACATGAAGCCGGGAGATTTTGTTCTCACAAGCAGTGGCTTCTACGGAAAGATTGTTGATATTATTGATGACACAGTAGTAGTTGAATTTGGTAACAACAGAAACTGCCGTATCTCTATGAAGAAGGAAGCAATCGATCAGGTTGAGCCTGCTGAAACACAGCAGACAACATTCGTTGGTGACAAGCCAAACAAGGAAGATAAGTAATTAAATATTCCAGACATTAAGATCATGGCCATTGAGTCAGTTGTGCAGATTGTCGGATGTGAGATCACCATCCGGCAGATGAAGGTCAGCATAGCCTAACTCATAGCCGTGATCTTTTTGTATACTCATTTTTGTATGTTGAAATGAACAATTAAATATATTATGATTAAAGGTATTATTTTAACATATATAAGTAATTTCATTATTTTATATACATAACTTAAGTAAATGTTGAAAAATGCTTATATATCAAATGTAAAACACAGAATAGAATTATATTTTATTACAATATATTAATTCTTTCTGAATATTGAATATAGGAGGCAGTAATGAACGGTAATATTACACTGATAGCAGGAGATGGAATCGGTCCAGAAATAGTTGCGGAGGCAGTTAAGGTCCTTAATAAAGTAGCTGAAAAGTACGGACACACATTTTCATATAAAGAGATCCTAATGGGAGGATGTTCTATCGATGCTCATGGAGTGCCTCTTACAGATGAAGCTCTTGAAATTGCAAAGAGCGGAGATGCTGTACTTCTCGGTGCAGTTGGTGGTGATGTAGGTAACTCAAGATGGTATGATGTTGCTCCTAATTTAAGACCTGAAGCAGGTCTTCTTAAGATCAGAAAAGAGCTTGGATTATTTGCAAACGTACGTCCTGCATATTTATATAAGGAACTTGCTGAAGCATGTCCACTTAAGGAGTCTATAAGCAGCCAGGGAATCGATATGGTAATCATGAGAGAATTAACAGGCGGTTTATACTTCGGTGACAGAAAGACAGAGGTTGTAGACGGTCTCAGAACAGCTACAGACTCTCTTGTATATAATGAAGAAGAAATCAGAAGAATTGCAATTAAGGGATTTGATATTGCAAGAAAAAGAAGAAAAGTTGTAACAAGCGTAGACAAGGCTAACGTTCTTGATTCTTCAAGACTCTGGAGAGCAGTAGTTGAAGAAGTTGCCAAGGACTATCCTGATGTTGAATTAAGACATATGCTCGTTGATAACGCAGCAATGCAGCTTGTAAGAGATCCTGCTCAGTTCGATGTAATGCTTACAGAGAACATGTTTGGTGACATTTTATCAGATGAGGCAAGTATGGTAACAGGTTCTATCGGCATGTTATCAAGTGCTTCACTCAGAGCTGACAAGTTCGGTTTATATGAGCCAAGTCACGGATCAGCTCCTGACATTGCAGGTCAGAACAAGGCTAATCCACTTGCAACAATTCTTTCAGCAGCTCTTATGCTCAGATATACATTTGATCTTGAGGAAGAAGCTAAGGCAATCGAAGATGCTGTTGAAGCTGTTTTAAAGGAAGGCTTTAGAACAGGCGATATATATAAAGAAGGAATGACTCTTTGCACAACAACAGAAATGGGTGACAAAGTGGCAGAGAGAATTTAATAAGAGTACATATTAGGGGGTATCCTATGAAGGATCATAGTAAAAATATAACACAGGGAATAGACAGAGCACCTCAGCGTTCACTTCTCAATGCATTGGGACTAACAGCTGAGGAAATGAACAGACCTGTAATCGGTATCGTAAACGGATATAACGAAGTAGTTCCAGGCCACACAAATCTTGATAAGATTACACAGGCAGTTAAGATGGGCGTTGCAATGGCAGGTGGTACACCACTTGAATTCCCGGCAATCGCTGTATGTGACGGTATTGCCATGGGTCACATCGGAATGAAGTATTCTCTTGTAACAAGAGACTTAATTGCTGACTCAATCGAGGCAATGGCAATTGCACATCAGTTTGACGGTCTTGTAATGATCCCTAACTGTGATAAGACAGTTCCGGGTATGCTTATGGCTGCTGCAAGAATTAACATTCCTACAGTAGTTGTAAGTGGTGGTCCTATGTTAGCCGGAAGAGTAAAGGGAAGAAAGAGAAGTCTTTCATCAATGTTTGAGGCTGTAGGTTCATTCGAAGCAGGTAAGTTTACTGAAGCTGATGTTAAGGAATATGAGAACAACGCATGTCCTACATGTGGTTCATGTTCAGGTATGTACACAGCTAACTCAATGAACTGCCTTACAGAGGTTCTCGGTATGGGTCTCCGTGGTAACGGTACAATCCCTGCTGTTTACTCTGAAAGACTTAAGCTTGCAAAGCATGCAGGTATGGCTGTTATGGACTTACTTGAGAAGGATATCAAGCCAAGAGATATCATGACAAAGGATGCTATCCTTAATGCTCTTGCAATGGATATGGCTCTCGGATGTTCAACAAACAGTATGCTTCACATCCCTGCAATCGCTCATGAAATTGGTTTCGACTTTGATATCAAGTTTGCAAATGAAATCAGTGACAAGGTTCCTAACCTTTGCCATCTTGCACCTGCAGGTCCTACATATATTGAAGACCTTAATGAGGCCGGTGGTATTTACGCTGTTATGAAGGAGCTTGCTGATCACGGCCTTATCAATACAGACTGTATTACGGTTACAGGAAAGACTGTTGGCGAGAACATTGCAAATGCGGTTAACTTAGATGAAGAAGTTATCAGACCATTTGACAATCCATACTCAAAGACAGGTGGTCTTGCAGTATTAAGCGGTAACCTAGCTCCAGACGGAAGTGTTGTTAAGAAGTCTGCAGTAGTAGATGAAATGCTTGTTCATGAAGGACCTGCAAGAGTATTTGACTGTGAAGAAGATGCAATCGCAGCTATCAGCTCAGGTAAGATCGTTTCAGGCGATGTTGTTGTAATTCGTTACGAAGGTCCTAAGGGTGGCCCTGGTATGAGAGAAATGCTCAGACCTACATCAGCTATCGCAGGTATGGGACTTGGAAGCTCAGTAGCTCTTATTACTGACGGTAGATTCTCAGGTGCATCAAGAGGTGCTTCAATCGGACACGTTTCTCCAGAGGCAGCTGTAGGTGGTCCTATTGCTCTTGTTGAAGAAGGAGATATCATCCAGATTGACATTCCTTCACATTCAATCAAGCTTTGCGTAAGCGATGAAGAAATGGCTGAAAGAAGAGCTAAATGGCAGCCAAGACAGCCAAGAGTTACAACAGGATATCTTGCAAGATATGCTGCTATGGTTACTTCAGGTAACAGAGGTGCCGTTCTTGAGGTTCCTCAGTTCACAGGTAACAATAACTAATAAAATTAAATAGAAAATAGTTCGATTTGGTAGTATTGTAACTATAGAATATAGATGAAAATTAAATAAAAAGCAGATGTAATATCTGCTTTTAAATAATAGAGGAGGTAAAATTATGCAATTGACTGGTGCTGATATAATTATAGAATGTTTAAAGGAACAGGGCGTAGATACAGTCTTTGGTTATCCGGGTGGTACAGCACTTAATCTATATGACGCATTATATAAGCACAGTGACGAGATAACACATTATTTAACATCTCACGAGCAGGGTGCTTCACATGCTGCAGACGGATATGCAAGAGCTACAGGTAAAGTAGGCGTTTGTTTCGCAACTTCAGGTCCTGGAGCTACAAACCTTGTTACAGGAATCGCTACAGCATACATGGATTCTATTCCTATTGTAGCAATTACATGTAACGTTGCCGTAAATGCATTAGGCAAGGATACATTCCAGGAAATCGATATCGCTGGTGTTACAATGCCTATTACAAAGCACAACTTCATCGTAAAGGATATCAAGGATCTTGCTGACACAATGAGAAAGGCATTTAACATTGCTGAAGGTGGAAGACCAGGTCCTGTATTAGTAGATATTACAAAGGATGTAACAGCTGCTGTTTACGAATATGAGAAGAAGGAGCCGTTACCACTTAAAAGAGGCGGAGAGATTAATGAAGCTGCTGTAGTATCTGCAGTTGAGCTTATTAAGGACGCTAAGAAGCCATTTATCCTTGTTGGTGGTGGTGCAATCGTTTCAGATGCTTCTGACGAAATTAAGGAATTTGTTGAGAAGATGAATGCTCCTATCTGTGAGACACTTATGGGTAAGGGATCATTTGACTCTAACAATCCATTATATACAGGTATGATCGGTATGCACGGTTCAAAGGCGTCTAACCTTGGGGTTTCAAGATGTGACCTCCTTGTTGTTATCGGTGCAAGATTCTCAGACCGTGTTACAGGTAATACAAAGACATTTGCTAAGAATGCAAAGATTATTCACATCGATATCGATGCTGCTGAAATCGATAAGAATATTGAGGCGGATGCAAGCATTATCGGTGATGCTAAGGAAGTATTAAAGAAGATTAACAAGATTCTCCCACAGCAGGATCACAGCCAGTGGAATGAAGAAATCGATGAGATTAAGAAAAAATTCCCGCTTCCTATTATTACAGACAGATTAAACGGACCTCTTATTATCAGAAAGCTTCACGAAGTAACTAACGGTGATGCTATCATTACAACAGATGTAGGACAGCATCAGATGTGGGCAGCACAGTACTACAACTTCACAAAGCCAAGAAAGTTCATCACTTCAGGTGGTCTCGGAACAATGGGATACGGACTTGGTGCTGCAATCGGTGCTAAGGTTGGAAAGCCCGACAATGTAGTTGTAAATGTTGCCGGTGACGGATGCTTCAGAATGAACATGAACGAGCTTGCTACAGCAACAAGATATAACATTCCTGTAATCGAACTCGTAATTAACAACCACGTTTTAGGAATGGTTAGACAGTGGCAGACACTTTTCTACGATAAGAGATATTCAAATACAACTCTTGAAGATAAGACAGACTTTGTAAAGGTTTCAGAAGGTCTTGGTGCAAGAGCATACAGAGTTACAACTATCGAAGAATTTGAAAAGGCACTCAGAGAAGCTATTGAGCTTAACGAGCCAACAATGATTGAGTGTATTATCGGTAACGATGACAAGGTTTATCCAATGGTTTCTCCTGGTGGTAACATAGAAGATGCATTTGATGAAAATGACATTAAAAACAAGAAGTAATTCTATATTTATTGGTGCATATAAAGGCAAAATGAAGTAATATAAATGTAGGATTATGTTGGTACATATTGTATAGGAGGGAAAATATGTCACGAGTTTATAATTTTAGTGCCGGACCTGGAATGCTTCCTGTTGAAGTATTAGAAGAAGCTGCAGCAGAAATGCTTGATTATAAAGGCACTGGCGAATCTGTAATGGAAATGAGCCACCGTTCAAAGGAATATGGTGAAATTATCCAGACTGCAGAAGCTGATTTTAGAGAATTATTAGGTCTTCCTGATAACTATAAAGTATTATTCCTTCAGGGTGGAGCATCAACACAGTTTGCAATGATTCCAATGAACTTCATGAAGAATAAGAAGGCTGCTTACATCGTTACAGGACAGTGGGCTAAGAAGGCATATAAGGAAGCACAGCTTTACGGAGAGGCTATTGCTGTTGCATCATCCGAGGATAAGACATTCTCATATATTCCTGATTGTTCAGATCTTGATATTCCTGAAGATGCAGACTATGTTTACATCTGTGAGAACAACACAATTTATGGTACAAAGTTCAAGGAGCTTCCTAACACAAAGGGCCATAACTTAATCGCTGACGTATCATCATGCTTCTTATCGGAGCCTATGGACGTAGAAAAGTACGCTATGTTCTACGGTGGTGCTCAGAAGAACGTAGGACCTGCAGGCGTAGTTATCGCTGCAATTCGTGAAGACTTAATTACAGAGGATACACTTCCTGGTACTCCTACAATGCTTAAGTACAAGACACATGCTGACAATGATTCAATGTACAACACACCACCATGTTATAACATCTACATGTGTGGAAAGGTATTCCAGTGGATCAAGAGAAACGGCGGTCTTGCAGGAATGAAAGAAAGAAACGAAATCAAGGCTAAGGTTCTCTACGATTTCTTAGATAACAGCAAGTTATTCAAGGGAACAGTAGAAAAGGATTCAAGATCTCTTATGAACGTACCTTTCGTAACAGGTAATGATGAGCTTAACGCAAAGTTCATTGCAGAGAGTAAGGCTGCAGGCTTCATCAACCTTAAGGGTCACCGTTCAGTAGGTGGTATGAGAGCATCTATCTACAATGCAATGCCACTTGAAGGCGTTAAGGCATTAGTAGAATTCATGGATAAGTTTGAAAAGGAGAATGCATAATGAGCATAAATATTCATTGCCTCAATAATATTTCAAGTGTAGGTCTTGGCTTACTTCCAGATAACTACAATACAGATGCAGCTTTGGAAGAAGCTAATGCTATTCTTGTAAGAAGTGCAAAGATGCATGACATGGAATTAGCTGACAGCGTTCTCGCAATCGCAAGAGCAGGTGCCGGTGTTAATAACATTCCTCTTGACAGATTCGCAGAAGAAGGTGTTGTAGTATTTAACACACCTGGTGCAAATGCTAACGCTGTTAAGGAAGAAGTTGTTGCAGCAATGCTCATGGCTTCAAGAGATTATATCGGTGGTAACGAATGGGTTAAGGCTAATGCTGAAGATCCAGACATTGCTAAGTCAGTAGAAAAGGCTAAGAAGCAGTTCGGTGGTACAGAAATCTACGGCAAGAAGCTCGGTGTTATCGGACTGGGTGCTATCGGTAGACTTGTTGCAAATGCAGCTGTTGAATTAGGAATGGATGTTTACGGATATGATCCATACTTATCTGTAAGTGCTGCATGGGATATCTCAAGAAAGGTTAACCACATCGCCGATGTTAACGAAATCTTCAAGGAATGTGATTTTATTACTATCCATGTTCCAGCTCTTGATTCTACAAAGGGTATGGTTGGTAAGGAAGCATTCGAGCTTATGAAGAACGGTACAGTTATCATCAACTGTGCAAGAGATATTCTTGTTGACGAAGAAGAGCTTCTTAAGGCTATCGATGCTGGTAAGGTTAAGAAGTATGTTACAGACTTCGCTAACCCTACAGTAGTTAACAAGGACAACATCATCATTCTTCCACACCTTGGTGCATCAACAGAAGAAGCTGAAGATAACTGTGCAATTATGGCAGTTAACGAAATCCGTGACTTCATCGAAAACGGTAACATCGTTAACTCTGTAAACTATCCTGCATGCAGCATGGGTGTATGTGCATCAGAAGGCAGAATTACAATTTGCCATAAGAACGTTCCTACAGTTCTCAGCAAGATTACATCTGTTATGGGAGAGGCTGGCGTTAACATTTCAGATATGACTAACAAGTCAAGAAATGACTACGCTTATACAATCATTGATCTTGATTCAGCAGGAAATGCAGATCTTATCGAGAAGCTTGAAGCTATTGAAGGCGTTATCAGAGCAAGAGTTATTAAGTAATTTGAATTAACATTTTTAGAATGTTAGAAATGTTGTCCATAACAAATGCTGAAACAATATAAATTGATTTCATAACAGAATGATTTCAAATAAAAAAGTCATCTTAATCTCAATAAACGAGATATAAGATGACTTTTTTATTATTGATTACTAAATGATGTACATGATTTAGTGGTTTTTATTTAACTCCCTGAGCTTCCTTGATTGCTGCAAGAAGATCTGAATACTCCTCGTAAGCCTTAATATGTGGATGCTCTTTGATTATTGACTCAGTACTCTTGAATAAGAATCCTGCCTTACTGTTCTCAATCATACCGATATCATTGTATGAATCGCCGGCAGCGATTGTATCATAACCGATAGACTGAAGAGCCTTAACTGTAGTTAATTTAGCATCGTGTGGAAGTCTCATTACATAGCCTGTAATTGTTCCATCCTCTGCAACCTCAAGAGAGTTACAGAAAAGCATAGGATAGCCTAATTTCTTCATAAGTGGTGATGCAAATTCCTGGAATGTATCAGAAATTACAACTACCTGAGAGAATGAACGAATTTCATCTAAGAATTCCTTTGCGCCTTCCTTTGGCTCCATGTGTGAGATTGTCTCCTGAATATCCTTGAGCTTTAAGTTGTGCTTCTTAAGAATATCAAGTCTGTAATCCATAAGCTTGTGGTAGTCAGGTTCGTCACGAGTAGTAATAAGTAATTCGTCGATTCCTGTTGCCTTTGCAAATTCGATCCAGATTTCAGGAACAAGAGGCCCTTCCATATCTAAGCATGTAATATACATAAAAATAATCCTTTCTCTAAAAGAGGTTGAAATCTACATTTAATCAATAATTAAGTAAAAAATAAAGTAAAAATATAATTTGGAGTATACAGTATATATCTATGTTTGTAAAATCATATACCGCCCCGGATGGTCTATATTAGCGCATATATGAGAGTAAAATACACTCTTTTATATCACTGTTTATTACGGCCATATATTTTATTATGTTTTATTTTTCATTAATAATTTATTTGAGTTATGACATGTCATTAAACTATAATATAAATATATAGAGTTAAAAGTCAGGAGGACAAAGATATGGGGTTTTTTGAAAATGTTGGTAAGAAAATCAGCGACGTAAGTGGAAAGGCAGTAGAAAAGACAAAGCAGTACACAGACATTTCCACAACAAGCTATAAAATCAGAGATGTAGAAGGACAGATAAATAAGCTCTATACTAAACTTGGTGAGGCATATTTTAACAAATTTGCAGATGAGCCTGATGTTGAATTAAAGGGTGATGTTGACGCAATTAAAGAGCTTAAGCAGAAGATTGATGAATTAAATGATCATTTATATGATGTTAAAGCAGCCAAGGACGGCATGAAGAGATGTGAGTACTGCGGAGAATTAATTCCTTCAGATGCAAAGTTCTGTACAAAGTGTGGTCAGGAAGTTAAAGAGGTTGCAGATCCGGAAGCTGAAGGAGAAGAAGGAGAAGCTGCACAGATTGCAGAATCTACAGATGTAAAAGAGTGTCCTGAATGTCATGCAATCATCAAAGACAATGCTGACGTTTGTCCTGCATGTGGCGCAAAGTTAGATGAGTGAGATATACATACACATACCATTTTGCAACAGTAAATGCCTCTATTGCGACTTTCTCTCAGGCAGGGCGGATGAGAGCATTCATGTAAAGCTTGTTGATGCCATGTGCAGAGAGCTGGTTTATCGCAAAGATGTATTCAAAGACAATATAACAAGTATATTTATTGGAGGAGGTACACCATCCTCCATTTCTTCGGTTTTAATAGAAAAACTGCTCAGTACTGTCTATGAACATTATCATTTGGAAAATGATGCAGAGATTACACTGGAATCTAATCCCGGAACCCTGACAAGAGAGAAACTTCTGGCATATAAAAATATGGGGATTAACAGAATCAGTATGGGACTCCAGTCATGCGACAATGATGAGTTAAAAATGCTTGGCCGAATTCATACATTTGAACAATTCCTGGAGAATTACAATCTGGCACGAGAGGTCGGATTCGACAATATCAACATAGATATTATGCAGTCTCTGCCTTTCCAGACTATGGATAAATACAAAAAGACATTAGAGCAGGTAATAGCTTTAAGGCCTGAGCACATTTCTTCATACAGCTTAATAATTGAAGAGGGTACACCACTTTATAGCAGAAATGATCTGCTGGAATATTTGCCGGATGAGGATACGGAAAGAGAGATTTACTATCTTACAAATGATTTGTTATTGCAAAATGGATATCATCATTATGAAATCTCCAACTATGCACTTGATTCAAGAGAATGTAAGCACAACCTAGGCTACTGGAACAGAGATAACTATATCGGAATCGGTGTTGGTGCTGCGTCACTTGTAGATGATTTCAGATTTAATAACATAAGAGACACAGATGAATATATTGAGCTTGTGAATTCCTATTCAGGCGGTTCTTTATTGGATCAGCCATGGATAGATAAGGACACGATTGAAGAGCTCAGTGAAAATGATAAAATGTCTGAGTTTATGTATCTCGGTTTAAGAGAAGTGGACGGAGTAAGTTCAGATACATTTGAAAAGACATTTAATAAATCCATTGATGATGTATTTGGAGATGTTCTGAAAAAATATATTGACCTTGAGCTTATAAAAACAACAGATATGGGATATGCTTTAACTGACAAGGGCATTGATATAAGTAATTATGTACTGTCGGATTTTATATTGGAATAACCAGAATATTATGATTGGATAAGGTATAAAGAGTTATTCAATAGCCATATAATAAGATAAAAGAATCATAGAATAACTATATAAAATAAAAAATAATATACATTTGTAAAAAAGTTTAATGACTAACTTTTTACAGATGTACATTATTTTTAGTATGGCTCATTAAAAAAATCATAAAAGCTCATTTTTATTTGCTCTTATCATTCAAATTCATAAGCTGAATGTAATTTTTGGGAGTCGTACCCAGAAATTCTCTGAAGTCTCTCAGAAAATGTGCCGAGTCGTTGTAGCCATATTTTTTAGATAACTCTATATTGGTTTTATGAGGTGAACCGTGCATGTCGCTTAAAACAGCCTGTATTCGCAGATATTTCATATAATCCTTAGGGGAGTATCCAAAACTGTCTTTGAATAATCGGCTTAAATATCTTGGAGTATAATCCAGATCCGTAGCTATCTTAGAAACTGTTTCATCATAATCAGCTTCTTTGATGGCTTTTTTTACTGCATTTCCGGAAGAACTGCTCTCGAGTAATATTTTTGAATTTTGTAAGTAAGATAAAAATATTTTACATTTTTGTGAAAATGAATCAGCCTTTCTAAAGTTACTTATAAGGTTGTGTTCATATGTATTGCCTCGAGGGAAATAATGAAAAATATTATCTACCAGTTTTACATGAGATGTATTTACTGCGTCAGGCTCAACAAATATGGAATCGTCGTCAAAACGAACTCCGAAAATGTGGTCGTAGTGTGGAAGATTCATGGAAAATAGTTCCGTTGATGGTCCGACACCTATAAATTCTGCTGCACCGGTAAAAAATGTGCTGTCATTGTAGCAGATGAGCCAGTCCACATATGGAGAAGCTATAAATGTAAGATTAATAGCCGCATTATTAGTGGAAGCCAGCTCATAACATCTTATGTGATGCGGGGTTTTAATTTCTTCATTGTTAACCAATATAATATTGTCATGCGTATTGATATATGGCTGTAGAAGTTGCAGATTGTTCATGTTCATACCTTTTTAAACTGTGCATATCAATACCTTTAAAATATTTACATATTTGGAAACATTATAACACAGTATGTTACCTGGTATGCACAGATTTTATAAAAAATATTGACAACAAATGTTCGCAATAATATAATACAAACATATTTTCGATTATATTTTTCTATATACATTTCTGTATAATTTTTCATTTTTATTTGAATTAAACAACTGAATACACGAAAAGGAGGTATTTATTGGCTGAAAAAATAAATATTTTAATAGGCGATAAGGATTATCTTATGAACCTTTCCAATGCGTTAAGCAGCAGTCTTGGCAGTTGCTGTGAGATATCGTCATTTTCCGATGGGGAGGTATATTTATCCTATATGGGAGAAACGTCATTTGGTGAGAAATCATTAGATGATAGAGCGGCTAATGATGATAAATTATCGCAAGATAATACACTATTGTCAGATGGTACCCTATCGTTAAATGAAGATTCACAGTCTGATGGAGGAACATCATATAGTGAGAGGTCATCATTTGCTAAGAAGTTCCCTCTCTTAATCGCATCTGATGAGGATGAGTTTCAGGAGATAATCACTTCTCATGGTGGGTATAAGCTTATTCTGAGGACAAATGAAGCAGATTTTTATAATGGTGAGGATAACTTATCCATATACAGTCCCGTCTCAGTTATTGTGGAGAAAATACATGAGATTTTAAAAAGTAATGAAGTTACCAGTGATGATGATCGTAATGCTGAATGTGATGAGGAAAATGAATTAGAAATCATCTGTGTAATGAGCTTTTGCAGTGTTCATATGAGAAATGAAATTTCAATGGAAATGGCACGAAATCATAGCATGGAAAATCGTGTTCTCTATATAAACCTGGATGAATTCAGTTCTTTGAGAAATAATTTATCAGTGCCGCTTGATACGGATATTTCTGACGCACTGTTTATTTATCGTGAAAATGGATTTGTCTATACGGATAAACTCCAATCAATCATTAATTCCTATGGAGGATTTGATTTAATAATGCCTACCGCATGTCCTGATGATTTATGTGAAACAGATGCGGAGACATTTAAAAAGCTGGTGAGAGACATTGGCGAGAACATGGGATACAGCGAAATAATCATAGACCTTGGCTGTGCATTTTATAAGTATTGGGAAATGATTGGCATATCCGACAGGACATATTTAATCTTTGACAAGAGAGAAGAAAACAGGCAGGGGATGCTGCTGGAATATTTAGAGAAGACAGGCAGGCGTTCATATTTTGAAAAGATAGCGAGCAGAACAGTGGAATGAGAGGATGAATAAAGAAGAGGCAGTAAGTTATATAAGAAACAGAATTTACAGGTATATAGATGTTGATAATGAATGCACGGATGAATATATACGGGAGCGAATAAGCCGTGAAATGCATCTGTTTTCAAAGGATAACATCATTTCTGTCAATGATAAGGACTATATAAGCAAAAGAGTTTTTGACTCCATAAGGGGTCTTGATGTGCTGGAAGGATTCCTTCGTGATGACTGTATAACCGAAATAATGGTAAATGGCACCGACAATATTTTTATTGAGAAATTAGGCAGTCTTTATCAGTCGGATTCATGTTTTGAAGATGAAAAAAGATTAAATGATACGGCCATGCGAATTGCATCAAAGTCCAATCGAATTGTAAATGCTAAAAATCCCATACTTGATACGGTGCTGGATGACGGCTCCAGAGTCTGCGTTGTGCTTTCTCCCGTTTCAAAGAATGGAACATCAATTACCATAAGAAAGTTTTATGATAATCCGCTGACCATGGAGGATCTTATAAATGGAGGAACCATATCTGAAGAAGCTGCGGACTATCTGATAAATGCAGTTAAACAAAAGAAAAACATTTTCATGAGTGGTGGAACAGGCTCGGGGAAGACGACGCTGCTGGGAATACTTGGCAATTATATAGATGAGGATGAAAGAGTCGTAACAATAGAGGATTCTGCAGAATTAAACTTAAGCAAAATTAAGAACTGGGTAAGGCTTGAAACAAGAGGGAGCAATACATCAGGTGATGGTGAAATAACCATAAGAAGGCTGATTAAAACTGCACTCAGAATGAGGCCTGACAGGCTTATTGTGGGAGAAGTGCGAGGCGATGAGGCTATAGATATGTTACAGGCTTTAAACACAGGTCACGCAGGTTCACTATCTACGGGGCACGCCAACAGTTCAAAGGACATGATATCCAGATTGGAGACAATGGTTTTATACGGTCTTGATATTCCGATTCAGGCCATAAGAGGGCAGATTGCTTCAGCGCTTGATATTATTGTCCACTTAAGCCGAATGAAGGATAAAAGCCGAAAGGTTATAGAAATTAGCGAAATAACCGGCATGGATAATGGAAATATAGTTATGGAACCTGTTTATCTGTTTGAGGATGATGTGAAGGGAGGGGAAGCTGTAGGTGAACTTAAAAATGTTCAAAAATGATATTTTCGCAAGAGAGTGTATAAAGCCTTATGAACAGATAGTGATTTATGCATTTGGTTTTATAGCTTCCGTTCTGCTGGGTATTACATTTTACAATGTGTGGTGGAGTGGAGTAGTGTTTATTCCATTTGCAATTTATCTGATAAACACTCTTAAGAAAGAGATTGTTGAAAAAAGAAGACATAAGGAGAGGAGAATCTTTCTGGACGGTCTGGAATTAATGCTTCTTTCTCTTGAGACAGGCTTATCGGATGAGAACGCATATATAAATGCTGGAGAAAGACTTTTTGAACTGAATCCAAAGTCCATTACGGTACAGATGTGGAATTCATCCAAAACAAGACTGATTAGAAATGAAACACTGGACGACATTTTATATGACCTGGCTAAAAATACAGGAATGGAGGAAATAAGGGAATTTAGAGACATTTATATGATTGCCAGGGTAAGTGGAGGAAATTTAATTGAGATTATAGAAACCATAATTGACAGATCCAATGACAGGGCGGAGGTTTCAAGAGAGATACATATAGTCATAAGCGGAAAGAGATTCGAAGAGAGAATAATGTGCCTTATGCCATTTATGATGATTCTCTATCTGAGGAGTAGCGGAGATTTTATTAATTCTCTCTATGGTAACCTGCAGGGAGTGATTGTTATGAGTGTATGTGCATTTATATATATGACTGCATTTATGCGGGCAGAAAAGATTGTGGATATACGGTTATAAAAGCAAATGAATATATCTGATAAAACAAAAAAGCTATTATTGCTGATAAGTATTGTAACGGCACTGCTTGCGGTTCTGGTTATGTTTATGGGTGAGGGAGAAAAGGTAACTTCCTTGCAGAGGCCTGAGGATGCGTCTGAAAAATATGAACTGGAAGCTCATGTGGACGGAGAGATAGTAGATATCGAAGGAGATATTGGAAAGAGGAAATATACACCGGAAGAGGCAGATGCAGAGCTTAATAAATTGTCGGAGAACCTGGAGACGGTGATGCTTGGCGATAATGAAAGCTTAAATGAGGTAAGGGAAAAACTAAATTTAATCACAACAGATAAAGCAACAGGAACCAGGCTTGAGTGGTCAACGGATAACTATGATATCTGTAGCTATGACGGCTACATTTACAACGAAGAATTTGATAATGATGAAAGCGCAGATGTAACACTGTACTGCATTATGACTCTGGGAAATGAAGAGGTTACAAAGACATATCATATAAGGGTGGTTGCACCTCTCAGGGATGAGATGTTAACAGAAAAGAAGAAAATACAGGATGAGATACTCAAGAACGACATGGCATCGGCCAGTGAAGATGTGGTGAACCTGCCTGATGTGGTTGATGGGAAAAATGTTGAGTATATAAGCAGAGAAAATGGAGTATCTCCTGTTCTGATTATTCTATTGGGAGCTGCTGCATGTGTTTTACTTGTGGTAAAGGAATTTCAGGATAGAAAAAATTACGAAAATAACAGGAAATATGAGCTTATTGCTGATTATCCCAGCATCACAACAAAGTTGTATCTACTTGTATATGCAGGCAGTACCATCATTTCGTCATTTGAATATATAGTTGAAGATTACAATAACAATATAAAAAACGGGCATACGAAGCCAAGGGCTGCCTATGAGCAGATGAAGAAATGTCTCAACAATATTTATAACGGTATGAGTGAGGCTAAAAGCTATGTTAAATGGGGAAATGACTGTGGCATTAACGAATATAAAAGATTAGGAGCATATTTATCGGAACATTTGAAAAAAGGGACGGGTGATTTAAAAAAGAAGCTTAGGCAGTTATCTGCGGAGAGCATGGAAACCGCTGCCGCCAATGCAAAGGAACGGGGTGAGAAGGCAGGATCAAAGCTTATAGTTCCAATGATTGCCATGCTTTTTATAGTTATGGTTATTGTAATAGTTCCGGCGTTTGATTCATTTTCGATGTAGATGTTGAATGAATTCAACGGGTGATTAAAATCAACGGCTCACATTTTTTAATTGCTGAATAAATTCAATTATTGAACAAAGTGAGATGTTAAATGAATTAAACGGCAACAGTTAAACAGATTTTTAAGGAGGCAATATGATTGGAAAAATAAAGGATACTCTGACAGTTAAATATTTATGTGTGAAGGAGCGTGTAAAATCGCACTTTGTTAATCTATGGAAGAGAGAGGACGGAATGGGAGTTGTGGAAGTTATCTTAATTACTGTTGTTCTTATAGCTCTTGTAATTATTTTCAAAAAGCAGATTTCAGGCCTTGTCAGTTCAATTCTTTCAAAGATGTCAAATCAGGCTAATCAGGTTTAAAAAGTAAAATCAAAATTAAGACAAAAGAACTAAATTTAAAATTAAATCTAATAATTCAGATTTTAAATTGAATCTGAATTCGAGTCTAAATATGAAATATAAAATCATAAAACTAAAAGCACACATTACAGTGTTTATAACTCTCGTTTTAATTATTATTTCAGGTTTATTATTCACACTTATTCATTCAGTTATTTATACATCATTACAATTTTCATTTAACATGGCCTGCAGGATGGCTCTGGAAGGGACATTTGCAGGATTCAACAACGAAGTATTTGAAAAATATGGCATTTACATTCTAAAAGATGACGGAAGTGAAGATGTAATAAAAAGAATTATTAGGGATAACATTTCCGAAAGCTCGCTTGATTTTCTGGAATTAAATACAACAAAGGATATTTATATTACGGATAACAATGGGGAACATTTTTATAATCAGACACTGGACTATATGTCACATGAAGGAATTGGTGAAGAAATAGAGAAATATGCAGGGATGTTAAAGTCCGATGATAATAAGCAAAAGACAGACTTTAACAGCGACATGGAGAAGTTAAATGAACTAATAGATGTCGATATGTCTGAAAGTGAAATGAGAGAAAAGTTAAAAGAATTGAAGGCTGGAGGAGGTATTAATTCCGGTAGCCTGGGTGCTGATATAGACAGCAAAATGAATAATTTGGATAAGGGTGGACAGGAGAGTGAAACAAATGTGGAACTTCCTAGGGTTCCGAGGAATTTATATGACAAAATGAAGTCCACCGGGGGAAATTCAGTAGATGAAATTTTAAAAACTGAGCACATTTCGGATAAGAATATTAATGACATTTCATTTGCTTCATATGCATCGGATTCGAATGCTTCACAGGAGGACGAAAACGAAAGTAAGACATTTGTTAATAATGAAATATTCAGAGAATATCTCACATTGAAATTCAGTTCATTTACAGAGCAGAAAGAAGAAAACGAACTTCTGGATTACCAGCTGGAGTATATTCTCACAGGCAAGAAATCTGATAAAGAAAATATAGAAGGAGTTACAAAACGTCTTAAGCTCATAAGAGAAGGAATAAATGTAGCATATATATTTTCCAGTTCTAAAATGAGATCTAAAGCTAAGGCTCTGGCCTCAGAGCTTTTCGGATGGACGGGAAATGCCATATTGGTTGAGATTGCAGAATACGGAATTATTTTGTTATGGGGATATGCAGAAAGCATTGCGGATGTTAAAGCACTGTTAAACGGAGACAAGACGCCGCTTGTTAAGAGCGAATCCACATGGCATGTGTCCATAGTGGACCTGGTTTCACTTAACTATGAGCCTGATAAGGAAAAGTGTAATATGGGCATTAAATATAACGAGTATCTTAGGATACTGCTAAGTATGGACAGTGTGGATACACAGGTTTTAAGAGCAATGGATATGATTGAATTACATATGATTGGGAAAGGAGAGAGTGAATTTAAAATGAGTGAATATATTTTTGAAAAGAATATAACCGCCAAATGTAATCTTCCATATGGAAGGAAAGAATATATTGTGGATGCGGAATATGCATATTCAAACAGAGTTTAAAATGAGGGAGAGGTTGAACTACATAAAACGGGCAGAGATAAGTTTAATGAAGGTCAGAGGTGGGGTAACTCTTGAAGCGGCGCTTATTATTCCCATATACATATTTACAGTATCAGTAATTATCAACATACTGATACTGCTGGGTGTGGAAATGAGGGTGAAGGAAGCTGCATTTGAGAGTATAAGAGAGACAAGCGGCAGAGCATATCTTTATATGAGTGAAGACAGCGGATCTTTGTCTGCAGGTGGAATCATGTTGTTTAGTATTGATAGAAATATAAAACAGAAGCTTGCACAGTCAGGCACTCTGTCAAAGTCCATAAAGGGAGGTGTAAATGGAATAAATATTACATCTTCCGAGATTTTAAATAACAATTCAAAAATAAAATTAAATATTGAATATACACTAAACACTCCTTTTTCATTTTTTGAGGCTGCAAATATTAAGGTATCCCAAAACTTAGAAACATATGCATGGCTTGGAGAGGACTATATGGAATACCGTGAAGATACGAAGTATGTCTATGTGGCAAAGCACGGCGCGGTGTACCATTTAACACCGCACTGCTCATATCTTCATACTAATATTTATGTGAGTAACACAGGTGAAATCATGTACAAAAGAAATGCTTCCGGTGCCAAATATTACGCCTGCAAAAGGTGTGGAAATAGCGGGATTGTCGGAACTGTATTCTATACACAATATGGAAACAGGTATCATTCGGACAGGGAATGCACCGAGATACATCATGATTATAAGAAAGTGCCGTTGTCGGAAGTTGAAGGAACCATGAGTCAGTGTTCAAAGGAGTGACAATTAAGTATGAGACAGGTTTTACATAGTCAGATTAATTGCAGATAGTGTATGCGCGATACATAATTTTCAGGAAAAGAAGGTGATTAAATATTATTTAACATATCCATATTAATTTCTTTTTTAATTCTCAGTTTTTACGACATTTGCATAAAGGCAGTGCCACTTGTGCTGTTAATTATGCTGGCAGGGTTTGTCTGTGTTGATAGATTTGTTTTTGGAAGCATTGCTGTCGATTCAATAATATTAGATACATTTCCTGCATTTATTATGATGATTTTCAGCTTGTTTTCCACAAGATGGAGCATAGGCCTGGGAGATATTTTTCTTTTTGCCATTATTGGCATTGCTTTCGGTGTGTTTGATCTGATTACGGTTATATTTTTTTCATCCATTATTTTTATCATTGTGATGTTTTCACTAAAATCATTTATTTCATTTAGCAAAAATACAACGGTGGGTTTTATTCCGTTTATAAGTGTAAGTACAGCTTCACTGATCTGCTTTTAAAGGAGGGATTGTCATAAGAATAAATAGATTACTTAATTACCGTATTCAGGCAGCTACGACCGTTGAAAACGCAATACTCATCCCGGTGTTTACAATAATTACCATAGCTCTTATTGCTCTGAGTTTTTTCGTGCATGACACAATAGTCATTAAAAGTGTGACCTGGGAAAGTGCAATTGATGTGTCATCCATAACAAAAAAGGACATTTCCAGAGATGATCTGATGTACAGGCAAAATATATTAAATGATAAGCTGAACAGTGAAGCTCTGTTTATACGTAATTCTTCGGCAAATATATGTGCAGCGGGCGACAAAATAGAGGTATCAACCAACTCAATGTTTAAAATGAATTTTTCATTCTGGAATAACAGGACAATAAATACTGTAACTTCTACGGAGAGAGTGTTTCCTGCCACAGAACTGAGAAAAATAAAAGCAATGAAAAACACATTAAATACAATAATTAATTGAAAGAGACAAGTATGAATTACAATAAAATTGTTGAAAATAATTCAAAGTATTTAGTCTGTGAATGTGATGAAAATAAAAAGTCATATACATATAAAATGCTGCAAAACAACAATATAGACAGCCTGATTAAGCCTGTGGAAAGAAATATTAACGGAGAGTCTTTCCTTTACTATAAAACAGACAGCTATCGGACCATGGAGGAAATCTTTAACGACAGGGAATGTTTTATACGGGATAAGGATATAGATGCACTCTGTAAATCGTTTATAAATCTTGAACACGACCTGACGGATTATTTACTGGATATAAATGATTTGGTGTTAAAGCCTGACACCCTGATGTATGACAACGTAAAAGATGCATATGTATTTATTTATATTCCGGGATATTCTCAGGATGAAAATGAATTTCATAATTCACTGCTCGCGTTATGGGAATATATTTTGTCAAAATATGACCATGATTCTGATATGAAAAGAACCATGAAGGTATATGAAACATACCAGAAAATAAGATCCTGCAACTATACGATTGGAACACTTTTATATAATATGATAAGTGTTGAAAATGTAAGTGGAAATATGGTTGCAGACAGAGACTCATTTGTTAATTCATCGGATGATGAAGGCAGAGGTTCATATGTTTATACGTCTGACGCTACAGGCAGTGATGCAGCTAAAAGTTCATTCGATGAAGCAAGTGTAGAAATGAAAAACGTAACTGACCAGAATGAGAGCACATATGTAAGGAATAAAGTCTGTTCTGAAAGCTATGATGATTGTGATATGTCGAATTATTCTGCATACGACAACCATGATATTTACGCTGAATCGTCACATCACAAGCCTGCTGCCAATAAATGGTTCAATTTTCCTAAAAACAGTTTTAGTAAAAATAACTCAGGATCGGACAACAGGTCTAAACGAAACCATAACCCAAAAATAAACAACATAACTAAACGAAACCACAACCCCAAAACAGAAAAATACATTTTCATAACATCCGTGGCGGTGGCCATAATCTGCACAATTTTAATTCTGTTGCCGGTAAATATGAACCGGCCAAATATTTTCATATTGCTTATCATAATCGCAATTTCTCTATTCATATGTTTTAAGTACAAACATTCCCTAAACAACTCAAAATCTAAAAAACTTCAGATTATTTATAACGACAGAGAATTCAATCCTGATAACTTCCCATTAACAGTTGGCAGCAAGGATGAAATGGATATTTCCATACCGGAAAATGGTGTCAGCAGGCATCATTTAACAATATATGAATCAGAATCCGGGTATTATATTGAGGATAATGATTCCACCAACGGGACATTTATCAACAATAAAAAGATAAATCCATTTCAAAAGAGAGTCATTTTAGATGGTGATATTGTGACATTGGCTGAGACAAAATTAATAATTTGCATAAGTTAGTTTATAAAACTTATATAATTAATGAATTGCCCACTTATTACTTAATATGCTAAAATAGATTACAAAAATTAGGGAGGTTTAATAATGAAAAAAGATGATTGCATTTTTTGTAAATTAGCCGGTGGAGACATCAAAACTAACGCTCTCTATGAAGACGATATTGTAAAAGTAATATTTGATTTATCGCCTGCAAGCCGCGGGCATGTTCTTATTATTCCAAAAGAACATTTTGCCGACATATATGAACTGGATGATGAAACAGCCGCACACATTTTTAAGGTTGCGGTTAAAGTAGCCAACGCAATGAAGAAGACACTTGGATATGATGGCTTAAATGTTGTTCAGAATAACGGAGAAGCCGCAGGTCAGACTGTATTCCATTTCCACATGCATCTTATTCCAAGATATAAGGATGATAAGGTAAATGTAGGCTGGGAACCTGGCAGTATTGACGAAAACGGAATTGATGAATTAAAGAAACTTATAGAAAAAGAATTATAAATCATATGTAACTGTCTGAACTGGTGTGTATCTGAGAAGATTCAAGCCTGACCGGACATAATGTTACGCATGATTAATTATTTGTAGTTGTTTAGGAGAAATAAATGGTTGAGTTAAGTAATACAGGGGCATATTTGGTAAATGGCAGTGAGCTTGTATTTGATACTCCGGAAAATGCAGCGCGTATTTCCGGCGAATGTGCTATTGGTAAAGAAGAAGCAAAGAAGAATACAATTGCCTATGGGATTTTAGAATCACACAATACATCAGGCAACATGGATGAGCTTAAGATCAAGTTCGATAAGCTTACATCTCATGATATTACATTTGTAGGTATCATTCAGACAGCAAGAGCTTCAGGCCTTGAGAAGTTCCCGATTCCATACGTTCTTACAAACTGCCACAACTCACTTTGTGCCGTTGGTGGAACAATTAACGAAGATGATCACCTCTTTGGTCTTTCAGCAGCAAAGAAGTACGGTGGTGTTTACGTTCCTCCTCATCAGGCAGTTATTCACCAGTATGCAAGAGAAATGCTCGCTGAATGTGGCAAGATGATTCTCGGTTCTGATTCACATACAAGATACGGTGCTATCGGAACAATGGCTATGGGTGAAGGTGGTCCTGAGCTCGTTAAGCAGCTTTTAAGCAGAACTTATGACATTAAGATGCCTGGAGTTATCGCTATTTACTTAACAGGCGCACCACAGCCTGGTGTTGGTCCTCAGGATATTGCTCTTGCTATCATTGGTGAAGTGTTTGCCAACGGTTACGTAAAGAACAAGGTAATGGAATTCGTTGGACCTGGTGTATCTAACCTTTCAATGGATTACCGTATCGGTGTTGATGTTATGACAACTGAGACAGCCTGTCTTTCATCAATCTGGAGAACAGACGATAAGACTAAGGAATTCCTCGCAATGCACGGAAGAGCAGATGCTTACAAAGAGCTTAATCCTGGTGCAGTTGCATACTATGATGGGGTTGTATCTATTGACTTATCAAAGGTTAGACCTATGATCGCGCTTCCATTCCATCCAAGTAATACATACACAATCGAAGAGTTAAATGCTAACCTTGGCGATATCCTTCGTGACTGTGAAATCAAGTCAGAAGCTATCCTTGGCGGAAATCAGATTAATCTTGTTAATAAGATTAAGGACGGTAAGCTTATGGTTGATCAGGGTATCATCGCAGGTTGTGCCGGTGGTGGATATGAAAATATCTGTGATGCAGCTGATATCTTAAGAGGTGCATCAATCGGTGATGATGAATTTACATTAAGTGTATATCCATCAAGTACTCCAGTTTACATGGAATTATTAAGAAACGGAAGAATGGCAGATCTTATGGAGACAGGTGCTATTGTTAAGACAGCATTCTGTGGTCCATGTTTCGGTGCCGGTGATACACCTGCTAACGACACATTCTCTATCAGACATACTACAAGAAACTTCCCTAGCCGTGAGGGATCTAAGCCACAGAACGGTCAGCTTGCTTCAGTTGCTCTTATGGATGCAAGATCTATTGCAGCAACAGCAGCTAACAAGGGTGTTCTTACACCAGCTACTGATTTAGTTGATGTACAGTATACAAAGCCAACATACCACTTCGACAGCAAGATTTATGAGAACAGAATCTTCGACAGTCACAATGTTGCAGATCCAAGTGTTGAATTAAGATTTGGACCAAACATTAAGGACTGGCCTGAAATGGTTGAGCTTCCAGAGAACTTACTTATCAAGGTTGTTTCAGAGATCCATGATCCTGTAACAACAACAGATGAGCTTATTCCATCTGGTGAGACATCATCATACCGTTCTAATCCTTTAGCACTTGCAGAGTTTGCTCTTTCAAGAAAAGACCCTGAATATGTTGCAAGAGCTAAGGCTGTTCAGACAGCAGAGAAGGCAAGAGAATCAGGTGAGTGCGTAGGTACTGTATTCCCAGAAATCAAGCCTATTATGCATGCATGCAAGGATAAATTTGGTAACAGCAAGCATGACACAGGTATGGGAAGTACAATCTTCGCTGTTAAGCCTGGTGACGGTTCAGCCAGAGAACAGGCTGCTTCATGCCAGAAGGTATTAGGCGGATGGGCTAATATTGCAAATGATTATGCAACAAAGAGATATCGTTCTAACCTTATTAACTGGGGAATGATTCCATTTATAATCAAGGAAGGTGATCTTCCATTTGAAAATGGTGATTACATTTTCATTCCTGGAATCAGAGAAATGATTGCAAATGGCGGAGAAAAGATTACAGCTTATGTTGTAAACAAAGACATGAAAGAATTTGAACTTGAAACAGGTCGTTTGACAGAGGATGAGAGACAGATTATTCTTGATGGCTGCTTAATCAACTACTATAAGAATCACTAATTCCTATATATAAACAGACAAGGGGTTATCGCATAAGCAGGTTATTGCATAGGCATAACCCCTTATTGTTGCTAATATGAGGAATTGAAATAATGAATAAATAAAAAGGGAGGTTATCATGTCAACTAATATATTAAACGGTGATTTAGACACTTTGGAGAACATCATTGTTGATGTTAATTCCTACTCCCTTAGTGCAAGAAAACACGAGGAAATTCTTGACGAAATCGACAATATGGTCAAGAAGAGCGACATTCTTAAAAAAGAACTGACAGATGAAGTAAACAGTAAGCTTCATAGTGGTGAAAAGGCTATCTGCGAGGGTTATGACAAAACTCTCAAGGATGAAAAAGCCAAGCTCAAAAGTGTAAAAGTCGAAAGAGAAAAGGCTAAAGAAGCAGGAATGCGAGACAGAATACACGATGAGACAATTGACTTAAAAAAGGCAAATGAAGAGCTTATCAGAAAGAGAAAGGAAATGTTCAAAGCTGATAAAGTCCCTTCTTTCTGCTCAAATAAATTGTTTTATGCATTTATTTATCCACAGAGCTTTTCAGACTACATCATTTTCTTAGCAATAATGTTTGGTGTATTTGCCGTTATACCGGAATTATTGGCAGTGTTTACACCTATTCATGCATGGGGAATAATTCTGTATGAATGTATTGTAGCAATATTTGGTATAACAATTTTCAGAGGTATAAGAAATGTAACATTACTCAAGCATTACGAAGTAATTAAAAAGGGACGTAAGATTGCCGACGAAATAGAATCTAACAAGGGTATTATTAATAAGATTAAAAAGGGTATCAGATCAGATACAAGTGAAACTATGTATAATCTTGGAGAATTTGATGACGAGATTGATGCAGTTTCAGCTGATATCAGAAAAACAGAAGCTGAAAGAGCTTCAGCACTTGAAGATTTTAATAAGAATGTAAGACCGCAGATTATTAAGAGTATAGAAGATGTAAGAAAACCTGCAATTGAAACTCTTCTTGGAGATATTAAGAATAAGAGAGCCGAGGCAGATAATCTTGCTGCTGAACTTAAGGCAAAGAGAGCATTTATATCTTCAAACTACGAGGCGTATTTAGGTCAGGACTTCGTTACAATACCGCAGTTAAAGAGATTAGAGCAGATTATGAGAAATGGTGATGCTAAAACAATCGGCGGTGCAATCGATGTATATAACAACATTTAAGGGGACTCTATATGGCTGCTAAAAATGCGTCTGATGCAGACGAGAAAAAGGTTGATGATCTTGAGAGAGTCAGAATAAAGAGAAAAAAGCGTAAGAAAAACAGAAAGCTTAAAATAATGTTCATGATTATTGTTGGAGCTGCTGTTGCGCTTATAACATTTTTCACAATATTCAACATGACATACGGATCATATAAAATCGAAGAATCATGGAGTAGAGAGAGTGATACAAATACTGAGTTTGTCCCATACAACAATGGTTATATAAGATATGGTTCATCAGGTGCCGCGTTTGTAACCAGTGCAGGTGAGCAGCAGTGGAATGTGTCATACTCAATGCAGAATCCTACAATCCATCAGAAAGATAACAATCTTGTTATTGGAGATGTAGGCGGTAATACGGTCGTAATGTTAAATGAAAAGGGCGAAGTCGGCCGTATCAATACTGAATATAATATCTTAAATGTTGAAGCTGCGAGCACCGGAATAGTTGGTGTTGTAATGCAGTCAAATGCTGATAATTATATCAATATGTACGGAAGCGATTCTTCCCTCATTTATTCAATCAGAACAAATATTACCGGTGATGGTTACCCTGTTGATATTGCTATTTCCAATGATTCAACAAAGCTCATTGTTGCATATGCAAAAACAAGTGAATCTAATGTTGTTTCAAATCTTGTATTCTATAACTTCAGTGGTGATGCCAACAGTAAGGATTCAAGAGTTGTTGGAGCATACAGTGACTTTGACGGAAAGCTTGTAGGTCATGTTGCATTTTTATCAAATAATACGGCAATAGCAGTGTCTGAGGATTCACTCAGATATTATACTGTCGGCGCAACACCTTCAGCAGGAGAGAAAATAGCTTTAGATTCTAAGATACAGAATGTATTTTACACTTCAGGAAATGTAGGTATAGTTTCTGAAACAGGAAATGAAGACGATCCATATAATATTAAAATATTTAACTCTAACGGCGGAAAACTGTCAGATGTAAATTACGATACTACTTACACTACATATAACTTCGATGGAAATACCGTTCTTATGTACGGAGGTTCTAATTTTGCAATTATGAATCTCAGTGGAAAGTTTGTTACTAAACAGACAATTGACGGAACGGTTACAGCCTTTATTTCTACTGGTAAAAGAGGAAAATATTATCTTGTAGATGATAGATTTATTTCCAGAGTCAGATTGACTTAAAGTGCATTGATAAATAAACACAGTGCTGGATGTTTTATATTAATCCTGTCACTGTGTTTGTTTTATTGTAAAATATAAATATGTAAAATTGAGATGGCATGTTTATCACAGAGTAAATAAACTATTATAAATTTCATTTATATATATCTAGATATATTGAATGTTTAAGCGACATCGAATAACCTGCTGATATTGATACTGTATAGTATTAAAATATCAGCTGTCACTAAGGAGAGGCTATGAACCCCGTACTTATCGTTGTAATAATTGTATTGGCACTTTTAGGAATAAAAGGTGCCTTTAAGGGACTATTTAAAATATTATTTTCCATAGTAACCCTTATTGCCTGTATTCTTATTGCAGGTTTTATAACCGTGCCCATTGCCAATGGTTTAAAGGCCAATACGGGAATGTATGACGGCATAGACGGATTTGTATATGATACGGTTAAGGATAATAAAAATCTTAATAACAAAATAGACTCATCATTTGCATTGATGAATATAGATTCTGAAATGACCATAAGTGCAGAGTATGTGCCGGCTTTAGAGTCTAATTCAACTCTGATTGCCACTGCATTAAATGCCAATATTGACGGATATTTCCTTCCTTCTCTTGTGAAGGATAACCTTAAGGTTACGGAAGAAGATGTAAATGAAAATATTAAAGCAGGAAGGACTGTTAAAGACACTGTTATCCACACATTTTCACAGAAGCTTTCCTGGATTATTTACGTTGTTATAATCTTTATTATATTGTTTATTATTCTGGAAATAATATTCTGGATTATATTTAGAATATTAAATGTATTTTCAAGATTACCGGGCCTGTCCATCATTAACAGAATAGGTGGATTTGCCATAGGCATATTTGAAGGATTGCTGATAGTCTGGCTTGGATTTATGGTGCTCACATTATTTGCAGGAACAGCATTTGGAATGAGCTGCTTTGAACAAATAAACAGCGATGCATTTTTATCATTTATATATAACAACAACCTGATAATGAAATTGTTGGGATTGGCGTAATTGTGTTTGACCGGGAAAGGATATTGTAATGGGGGATAGTGAAGAAAAAAGAATTAAATTGTCAGTTGTGGCTGAAAAAATGAAACTCACAAATCTGACACCTGACATTAACTTATCAAAAAAATATCTTACTGCTCCGGAGGTTAACAGACCTGCGTTGCAGCTTACCGGATTCTTTGACGGGTTCGATAATGAAAGAATGCAGGTAATCGGACAGGTAGAAAGAGCATATTACAAGCGACTTTCAAAAGAGGACAGAATAAGCAGATTTAAAAGCATTATAGAGCACAGGGTTCCTGGTATCGTATTCTGCAGAGACATACGTCCTGATGAGGGAATAATTGAATTTGCATCTGAAATGGGTGTTCCTTTAATGCAAACTGCAGGTTCTACATCAGCATTTATTGCCGAAATTATCAGATGGTTAAAGGTACAGCTTGCACCTTCAATTACAGTTCACGGCGTTCTTGTTGACGTAAATGGTGAAGGTGTTCTTATTACGGGCGAGAGCGGAATCGGAAAAAGTGAGGCGGCTCTTGAACTCATTGTAAGAGGACACAGACTTGTAACTGATGATGCAGTTATAATTAAAAAGGTAAGTGACGAAACTCTTGTGGGAAAATCTCCGGAATTAACTAAGCATCTTATTGAACTCAGAGGTATAGGAATCATAGATGTAAAAGAAATATTCGGTGTGGAGAGTGTAAAGGATACCCAGCAGATTGATATGGAAGTTCATCTTGAAGAGTGGGATGAAAAGAAAACATATGAAAGAATGGGGCTTAACAGAGAATATAACGAATATCTGGGAAATAAGATTGTTACATATAATCTTCCTGTAAGACCGGGAAGAAATATTGCTGTTATTGTTGAAACTGCTGCCGTAAACCACAGACAGGAGCAGATGGGATATAATACAGCTCAGAGACTGTACGAAAAAATCACAAAGCAGCAGCTCGAGAGAGATTTGGAAGAAGACGAGGATGAGGATGTTGTCGATAATTTCGTCGATAACTGGGAGAAATTGGATTAAGAGGTTAATATGACTGACGAGTTAAAACTTAACATGGCAGAGAAGCTCACAGCCATTGTCGGAAAAGACAGAGTTTTGGTAGACGAGGCAATGAGCCGACATACAACATTTAAAATAGGCGGAAATGCAAAGATTCTTGTGCAGATTTCATCTGAAGATGAGATTATGTTAATGACAGAGCTTTTAAGAGATAACAATGTTGATTATTACGTTATCGGTAACGGTAGTAACCTTCTTGTATCTGACAACGGATATGATGGAGTTATTATTGAGCTTCTTGACGACTACGCAGGTATTGAATTAGTTGATCCGGCTGATATCAGAATCCAGTGTGAAGATAAGGATGAATATACATTTGTTAAAGCGCTTGCAGGAACAAGAATGTTAAAGGTTGGCAAATTTATGGTTGACCAGTCTCTTACAGGATTCGAGTGCCTTGGAGGTATTCCGGGAACTATCGGCGGTGCCATTGTAATGAATGCAGGAGCATACGGTGGAACAATTTCTGATGTATTACTTTATGCAAGAGTAATTACAAAAGAGAATGGTATTTTAGAGTTAACTCCTGAAGAATTAGAACTTGGATACAGAACAAGTAATATTGAAAAGAACGGATATATCGTATCAAGTGTCGTATTAAAAATGAAAAAGGGTAATCCTGAAGAAATAAAGGCTTTAATTGCTGATTTTACAGAGAGAAGAAAAAGCAAACAGCCATTGGAATATCCAAGTGCCGGAAGTACATTTAAAAGACCGGAGGGACATTTTGCAGGACAGCTTATTGATGAAGCCGGACTCAGAGGATATCAGTGCGGAGGAGCTCAGATTTCCGTAAAGCATGCCGGATTTGTTATTAATACGGGAAATGCTACTGCAGAGGATGTTGTAAATGTTATTACTCATGCACAGGAAGAAGTGTTGAAGCGTAATAATATTAAGTTGGAAACAGAAGTGAAAAGGTTGGGATTTTAATGTCATTTTCCAGAAAAGTGAAACAAGAATTAGAAGCTGTTACGGAAGAAACTGCCATTCATTGTAAAATGGCACAGCTTGCAGCAATGATTGCCTGTACAGGTGAACCGGATGTGGATGTTTTAAGAATAACCTCAGACAACAATATAGTTATTGATGTTATTGCAAAGCTTCTCAAGGAGCTCTTTGACATTGAAGTCATTAATAAATCTCCAATGATGATACCGGAAGATGACTTTATCAGAATCGGAGAAGGACTCAGGATGACTGCTGACATTCAGGATGTATACCTGACACTGATTAAGTCATCATGTTGCAAGAAGGCGTTTTTACGAGGGGCATTTTTATGCAACGGCTCCGTAAATACTCCGGAAGGTGCATATCACTTTGAAATTTCCTCCGTATCTGAAAAATTTGCAGGAGTCATAAAGGATATAATATTTGTATTCGGAATAGATGCAAAGCTTATGGAAAGAAAGGGCCACTATGTGGTTTATCTCAAGGACAGCTCTGAAATAGCGGATGTTTTAAATATCCTGGGTGCTCCCGTTTCTCAAATGGAATTTTATAACGCCATGATTCTTAAAAGCGTAAGAAATGACATTAACAGAAAGGTTAATTGCGAAACAGCCAATCTCAATAAGACGGTTGCGGCAGCAATGAAGCAGATTGCAGATATTGAGACTATAAGGGATACTGTCGGGCTTGATGCGTTACCATCATCTCTTCTTGAGACTGCCATGCTCAGACTGGAAAATCCGGATGCCAGCTTAAATGATTTAGGTATGTTACACAATCCGCCAATCGGAAGATCAGGTGTTAATCACAGATTAAAATCCATATCAAAGATAGCGGAAGAGTGTAAATAAAGCCCGTACTATATGCTTAACAAATGAAAAATATGTAGAAAAAACACGATATTTTTGCTAAAATAAACACACATATACTATTTGAAAAAGCATTTATTTTTATTCTTAAATTTTTCCTAAGGAGGTAATTATAATTGAATAACGAACAGATGATGCAGATTACACCAGATAATAAGGAGTTATTTCAAAAATTGCTTCAGGAATGTCTCGATACAAATAAGATAAATCCTAATCTCTATATTGAGTATGACGTAAAAAGAGGATTAAGAGACAGTAACGGAGAAGGCGTACTTACAGGCCTTACAGAGATTTCAGACGTAAGTGGTACTGAAAATGTTAACGGAAAGAAGATACCTGTAGATGGTAAGTTATATTATCAGGGTTATGAAATCAGAGATATCGTAGAGAAGTTCCAGGGGCACAGATTCAGATTTGAAGAGATTACATATCTTCTTTTATTTGGTGAACTTCCTACTAAGCATCAGCTTGTCAGCTTCATTAAGGTTTTACATGATTTAAGTGAACTTTCAGGTTCATTCGTACGTGACGTAATCATGAAGGCTACAACTACTAACCTTATGAACTCACTTATGAAGAGTGTACTTACACTTTATTCTTATGATGAGGATCCTGATAATACTTCAGCAGGAAATGTTCTCAGACAGTCACTTCAGTTAATCGGCAAGCTTCCGCTTATTTCATGTTATGCATACCAGTCATATATGCATTTCAAGAAGGATGGAACTCTTATGATTAAGAATCCAAGAAAGGATTACTCAGTTGCTGAGAACATCCTTTACATGCTTCGTGAAGATGGCAAGTTTACACCACTTGAAGCAGAAGTTCTTGATATTTGTCTTGTTACTCATGCAGAGCATGGTGGTGGTAACAACTCAACATTTACTAACCGAGTTGTTACTTCATCAGGAACAGATACATATTCAGCAATTGCTGCTGCCATCGCTTCTTTAAAGGGCTTCAGACATGGTGGTGCTAACCTTCAGGTTCATCATATGTTTGATAACATTAAGAAGAATGTTTCTGACTGGGAAGACGTTGAAGAAGTTAAGGAATATTTAGGTAAAATCTTAGACAAGCAGGCATTTGACGGCGCAGGTCTCATCTATGGTATGGGTCATGCAGTATATACACTTTCTGATCCAAGAAAGGTTATCTTAAAGGAATTTGCAAGAAAGCTTTCTATTGAAAAGGGTAGAGAAAAAGAATTTGCTCTTTACGAGATGATTGAAAATGAATCTCCTGATCTTATTAAGGCAAGACATCATATGTTCAAGCCTGTATGTGCAAATGTAGATTTCTACAGCGGATTCGTATATTCAATGCTTGGAATTCCTGAAGAAATGTTTACTCCAATGTTTGCCATTGCACGTATTGCAGGATGGAGTGCACATCGTCTTGAGCAGATTGTAAATGCAGGCAAGATTATCAGACCTGCTTACAAATATGTGGGCGAACACAAAGAATATGTAGATATTGAAGAAAGAGTTTCAGAATACTAATAATTTTCTGAATACCAATTAAGGAGGACTTATGTCAGTTTACAAGGTAGTAAAACTGCATAAGCCATTTGATAGAGTTATAGAAGTGCCCGGCTCGAAAAGTATTACGAACCGGGCGCTTCTTTTGGCTTGTATGTCAGGTGGCAGATGTAAGCTTAAGGGAGCGTTATACAGCGACGATACAATACATTTCATCAGCTCATTAAGATCCATGGGATTTAATGTAGAAATTTCAGATAACGGTGATATAGAAGTTACAGGTCAGGGTGGCAATATACCTATAAGCATCGGCAGTATAGATGTAGGTAGTGCAGGTACTGCCGCAAGATTCTTAACTGCATTTGTTGGATTATCAGACTGTATTTATACAGTAAATTGCACTGATCAGATGGCAAAGCGTCCAATGAAGCCTTTATTTGATATTTTAACTTCATTACAGGCACAGATTACATATTTAAGAGACAGGGAACATTTACCTGCAAAAATCATAGGAGCAACTCTTGCAGACTCTTTATACGGAGAGGCGACAATAGACAGCGAATATGACAAGGACATCAGCGAGCTTCTCTCTTTAACTCCTGCGGAAAAGGAAGAGGAAGTGGTTATTGATGTGCCTTCTGATATGAGCACACAGTTCTTAAGTGCACTACTTATGATTGCCCCTGTATATGCTAATAAAGTATTTAAGAGAGTCATTTTAAATGTTACAGGCAAGAGAGGTCTTGGTTCATATGTAATTATGACAAGAAGAATGATGGAAGAATTTGGAATTTCTATAGAGTGCGAGCATGATGAGGAATCCGGAGCAGTAAAATACATCATTGATACAGGACATTTCTACAGCAGAGATGAATATGAAATAGAGCCTGATATGTCATCTGCCAGCTATTTTTATGCGGCAGCGGCCATAACAGGAAGTAAGGTTAAGGTAAAGGGTGTTCACAGAAATTCTCTTCAGGGCGATATCAGATTTATTGAAGTTCTTGAGGAAATGGGATGTAAAACTGAAGAACAGCCTGACGGAATTGTTCTTCAGGGGTCTGACCATAAGTTAAAGGGAATCAGCATCAACATGAAGGATTTCTCTGACCAGTCAATGACACTTGCGGCTATTGCTCCATTTGCAGAATCAAATGTGGAAATAACAGGTATAGAGCATATCAGAGGTCAGGAATCTGACAGAATAAACGGAATGCTTACAGAGCTTAGAAGAATGGGTATTGAAGCCGATGAACTTGACGGCGGCGTAAGAATTAAACCAGGAATACCTAAACCATGTAAGATTGAAACTTATGAAGACCACAGAATGGCTATGGCATTTTCATTGCCGGGATTAATTGTGGACGGAATCGAAATAGATAATCCAGAATGTACAGGTAAAACATTTGGCAATTATTGGGATAAGTTAAGCGAGTTATACTAAGGCGTTTTAACCAATCTGTAATATGCGATATATAAATTCATGCATTTTAGTATGTGGATTTGTGCAGATATATAAGTGGGACGTAGAAAACCACATATATGAGTATGTAGATTTGCACAGATATATAAGCTGGGTGCAGAAAACCATACATATGAGTATTCGGATTAGTAAAGATTGATAAGAAATATAATAAAGAATTTATAATTCAAATATGTACAATTTAGCAAAGACTAACTATAATGAAGAATTAAATTATGCTTTATTTAATATAAATGCAAATGTTGGCGCAATTTAAGGAGAATATAGATATGACAAAAATTGACATTATATCAGGATTTTTGGGTGCCGGTAAAACAACACTCATTAAAAAACTTTTAACTGACAAGGCATTTGGCGATGAGAAGGTAGTTCTCGTTGAAAATGAATTTGGTGAAATCGGAATTGACGGAAAGCTCTTTGATGAAGCAGGAATTGAAGTTCATGAAATGAACTCAGGATGTATCTGCTGTTCACTCGTTGGTGACTTCAAGACAGCTCTTAAGCAGGTTGTAGAAGATTATCATCCGGACAGAGTAATTATCGAGCCATCAGGTGTTGGTAAGCTTTCAGACGTTATCAGCGCTGTTAAGGAAGCTGAGATTGATGACGTTGTAATTAACAGTACAACAACTATCGTTGACGCAGGTAAGGCAAAGTTATACTCAAAGAACTTTGGTGAATTCTTCGATGATCAGGTTAAGACTGCAGGAACAGTAATCTTAAGCCGTACACAGAACGTAGATGAGAATAAGATTATGGATGCTGCTGAAATCGTTACAAGCCTCAATGAGAGATGTAACATTATTACAACACCATGGGATCAGTTAACAGGTGTTCAGATTCTTAACTCAATTGAAAACAGATCTGACCTTATCGAAGTATTAATCGATGAATTAAAGCATCCGGGTCGTCATTACCATGATCACGGTGACGGACATTATCATTTCCATGCAGAGGATGAAGAACATGATCATGATGAGTGCGGATGTGGACATGACCATGACCATGACCACGAGCATGACCATGATCACCACCATGACCACGACCATGACCATGACCACGACCATGACCATGACCACGACCATGACCACGACCATGATCATGACCATGGCGATTCATGCGGATGCGGTCACGACCATGGCCATGACCACAATCATCACCATGCTGACGATGTATTTACTAACTGGGGAATTACAACACCTAAGACATACAGCGTAGAAGAATTAACAAATATTCTTGATAAGTTTGATGAAGCAGGAGTTGGTACTGTACTCAGAGCAAAGGGTATTCTTTCAGACGGTGAAGGAAACTGGCATAACTTCGACCTTGTACCTGGTGAATTCGAAATTAACGACACAACACCTGATACAATCGGTAGAATCTGTGTTATCGGTACAACATTAGATGAAGATAAATTAAAAGAATTATTCAACTTATAATTCATAGACAACATAAAGATACTGATTTATTATACAAAGGGGTTGTACTTAATTAGGACAGCCCCTTTGTGTTAATATTAAGAATGTTTATTTGATATTTAAGTGTATATACATTTGGTAAAGACACTTTTAAATACATTTAAAACAATGGTATTTAGAACGATATATTAAACGGTATATTGAATATATTTTTACAGGCAGGTGAATATAATGAGTAATGAAGAAGAATATTTAATTCCGATATTTTTTATTAACGGTCAGCTTGAAAGTGGAAAAACAACATTTATCCAGGGAATAATTGCAGGCGGACAGTTTGATGCTGCAAAGAAGAAGCTTCTTGTTGCATTTGAAGACGGTGAAGTTGAATACGATAAGCAGTTACTTGATGAGCATGGTATCGACCTTGTAATTTTAAGCCCATCTGAAATGACATCTGAGAAAATGGCAGCGCTTGATGATAAGTACGATCCATGGCTTGTTATCGTTGAATACAATGGAATGGTTGATCCAAAGCAGTTCAGAGATTTAGCTATGCCACACGGTTGGCAGGTTTACCAGTCTATTACAATCATGAATGCTGAAACATTCCAGAACCAGTGGAAGAACATGAAGTCAATCATGGCTGAGTCTGTTAAGGCTGCAGAATCTGTAGTATTTAACAGATGTACTGAGGAGATGGAACTCGGATCATTCAAGAGAAGTATGAAGGCTCTTAATCCTAATATTGATATTATTTTTGAGGACGTTTCAGGGAATATTATTTCAGGAACAAATGATACAGTTCCATATGACATGGAAGCTGATGTTATTGAAGTAAGCGACAATGATTTCGGAGTATGGTTTATCGACTGCAGAGACAGACCAAAGGCATATGATGGAAGAGTTGTAAGATTTAAGGCGCAGGCTTTAAGAGATCCTGAACTTAAGGAAAATGAATTCGTTGCCAGCAGACAGGTAATGACATGTTGTGAGGACGATATTGCATTAGTTGGATATATTGTTAAGAAGACAGATGTAATCACAGATCCTTCATATCCTGCAGAAAAAGAGTGGGTTATGATTACAGCTAAGATTACATATGAAGAAAGAGATGAATACAACGGTATGGGACCTGTTCTTGTTGCAGAGACAATCGAGACAACAGAGAAGCCTAAAATGGAAATTGTAGGAATCTGATAATATATTCTGACTTTTGGTGACAGGAATAGTGCCCTTCGCCATACATGAATATTTTTAAAACTACATTATTATAACTTGTCAGTGCAAATATTAAATTGACAAGATTTAAAATTTTTTATATGATATTACGGTATGCCGCATAAGAGCGGATAGAAGCAGTGCCATAGGGGCACTCTCCGGTCTTAGCGAATAACTCATTGGGAGGTTATATATGTACGCAATTATTGCAACAGGTGGAAAGCAGTACACTGTTAAAGAAGGTGACGAAATCGTTATCGAAAAGCTCGGAGTTGAGGCTGGTCAGACAGTTACATTTGACGAAGTTCTTTTCGTTGGCGGTGAGAATGCCAAGATTGGTAACCCTACTGTAGCTGGAGCAACTGTTAGTGCAACAGTTGTTAAGGAAGGCAGAGGCAAGAAAGTTGTTGTTTGCAAGTATAAGGCTAAAAAGGGTTATACAAGAAAGAATGGTCACAGACAGCCATTCACAAGAGTTAAGATTGAGAAGATTAACGCATAATCACTCAGAATAGGAGGCATTGATATGTTATTTTTAAACCTTCAATTATTTGCTCATAAGAAGGGTGTTGGTTCTACAAAGAACGGCCGTGATTCAGAATCAAAGAGACTCGGTGCTAAGAGAGCAGACGGACAGTTTGTACTTGCAGGCAACATTCTTTACAAGCAGCGTGGAACAAAGATTTTACCAGGTGTTAACGTAGGTCGTGGTAAGGATGATACACTTTTCGCACTCGTTGACGGTAAGGTTAAGTTCGAGCGTAAGGGCAGAGATAAGAAGCAGGTTTCAGTTTATCCTGTAGCTGAAGCTTAATTATATTAAATATAATTAACGGAATGCGGAGAGCGTAAGCTCTTCGCATTTTTTATTTGCAAAATTATAGACCAATAAAATTTGCCAAAGGTATATTTAAATTTTACCGCAGGTATAATAAATTTTGTCGAAGACATAATTTGATTTGTATAATAAACATAATCCCCAAAAAGTATACTTAAAATTCATTGTAATTCATTTAGTTACATTATAATATAACATCACAAATGAAATATTGCAGTGGAGGAGGTGAGATCTTGTGAAAAAAGGAAAATACGACGTTACGGGAATGACCTGTTCAGCCTGCTCTTCAAGAGTTGATAAGGCTGTCCGTAAGCTGGAAGGCGTAAATGAAGTAAGCGTCAATTTACTGACTAACAGTATGGAGGTTTCATACGATGAAAATGTAACGTCATCGGATAAAATTATTGAAAGTGTTGTTCATGAGGGATATGGAGCAACTCCTCAGAATACAAATGGAAAGTCTGACGATAAAAAAGAATCCCTTAGAGAAAAGAATAAAAAGACAAGAGACAATATTAAACTAAGACTTATAATCTCGATTATATTTGCATCTCCTCTTGTTTATCTGGCTATGGGAACTCACGGAATGTTCCCGATGCCCGGATTTTTATATGATGTATTTGTAGTTCACAGTATGTTGCTGGTTAATGCACTGACACAAATGCTGCTTACACTGCCAATTATATATGTGAACAGATCGTTTTTTACCAAGGGCTTTAAAACGCTGTTCCATGGTGCACCAAATATGGACACTCTCGTTGCGTTAGGAACAGGAGCGGCATTTGCATATAGTATTTACAACATGTACAGAATGGCCATTGTGGCGCCGACAGGAAATCATGAAGCTCTCCACCATCTTATGATGGGAATTGACTTCGAATCTGCGGGTATGATCCTTACTCTTGTTACACTTGGTAAATTTTTCGAAGCCATTTCGAAGGGAAAGACAAGTGAAGCCGTTGAGAAAATGATGGATCTTGCACCTAAAAAGGCAAATGTCATAAGAAATGGCATCGAATCAGAAGTAGGTGTAGAGGAGCTTGTTGTTGGTGACATCGTCATCGTAAGACCCGGCGAGGCCATTCCTGTTGATGGGGAAATCATTTCCGGCGGTTCATCAATAAATGAAGCAAATATAACAGGCGAGAGTATACCTGTTGAAAAGACTGTCGGTGACAATGTAGTTTCAGCGACTATAAATATGTCAGGCGTTATTCAGATAAAGGCACTTAAAGTTGGCGAAGATTCAACTATTAACCAGATAATTAAGGTCGTTGAGGAAGCAAGTGCATCAAAAGCACCTATTGCCAAGCTTGCAGACAGGGTTGCAGGTGTATTTGTTCCGATAGTAATAGCCATTGCCTCAGCAGTATTTATTACATGGATAATTGCAACGGGAGATTTCCAGATGGCTCTTTCAACTTCAATTACGGTTCTTGTAATTTCGTGCCCTTGTGCCATGGGTCTTGCCACACCTGTGGCAATTATGGTTGGTACGGGAAAGGGTGCAGAAAATGGAATCCTTATAAAGTCAGGTGAGGCATTTGAGGCGGCTAAGGGAATTGATACAATTCTTTTAGATAAGACGGGAACAATTACTGAGGGTGTGCCAAAGGTTACGGATGTTTATCCATTTGGTAATATGTCATCTGACAATCTTTTAAAAATTGCTGCCACTCTTGAGCATTCAAGTGAGCATCCTCTTGCAAAGGCCATTGTTAAACGAGCTGAGGATGAAATAATCGCACTTGGAACTATCGACAATTTCAATGCCATTTTCGGACAGGGTGTTGAAGGTATAATTGACGGCAAAAAAGTATATTCCGGAAATATTGCATATATGGATTCTCTCGGGCTTATTAAGGACAGTGAGAAAACACAGATTCAGGAAAAACTGGATGAATTTGCAAATGAAGGAAAGACACCTCTTTTATTTGCCTTTGATGGAAATATTATAGGTGTGATTGCCCTCAGAGATGAGCCGAGAGCCACAAGTATTGCGGCTACTGCAGAGTTTAAAAAACTTGGAATTAAACCTGTTATGCTTACGGGTGATAATGAAAAGACAGCTAAGGCAATTGCAAAGAGTATTGGAATAGATGATGTAATTGCCGAAGTGCTTCCTCAGGATAAGGAAAGAGAAGTTAAAAAGCTTCAGCAGGCAGGAAGAAAGGTTGCCATGGTTGGTGATGGAGTAAATGATGCCCCTGCTCTTGTAAGTGCTGACTTAGGTATAGCAATCGGTGCAGGTACTGATATTGCAATTGAAAGTGCTGATGCGGTAATCATACGAAATGATCTTATGGATGCGGTAACTGCCGTAAAGCTCAGCCGTGCTACCATAAGAAATATTAAGGAAAATCTTTTCTGGGCATTCTTCTACAATGCAATATGTATTCCAATTGCGGCCGGAGTATTCTATCCTGCATTCGGACTTTTACTTGAGCCTATGTATGGTGCGCTGGCCATGGGATTCAGTAGTGTATTTGTAGTAAGTAATGCACTCAGATTAAAGTTCTTTAAGCCTGTAAGATTAAATAAAGATGTGGATTTAAATGAAATCGGCGATAATAAAATAAATACAGAAAAGGAGAATGAAAATATGAAGACAGTTGTTATTGAAGGTATGATGTGTGAACACTGCAAGAAAGCAGTTACAAAGGCTCTTGAAGGAATTGAGGGAGTAACAGCAGTAACAGTTGATTTAGAGGCTAAGACTGCAACTGTAACAGGTGATGTTACTGATGAAACAATCAAGTCTGTAATTGATGAAGCAGGTTACGAGGTTGTTGAGATAAAGTAATCTGATTTCAGTAAAAAGTCGGGTTTTATATGTGAAAAATGTGGTTTTTGCCATGTGATACATTCACATATAAATGCCCGATTTTTTTATGTTGCTAACCCTTCGCTAACTATAATATGATAACGGGAATGGAAATTATATCAGCATTTTAAGTGGAAGGACTTAGAACATGAATAATCTGATAATAAAGACATTTGTAAAAAATTATGAGGATATTAATAATCCGACGGTCCGTGCCTCTTACGGAATGGTAGCCGGAATATTTGGAATAATCTGTAACATCATACTGGCAGCATTTAAGGTGACCATAGGATTGCTTACAGGATCGTTTTCCATCATTTCCGACGGTATTAACAATATTTCCGATATATGTTCAAGTCTTGTAACTCTTTTTGGATTTAAAATGTCTAAGAAGAGAGCGGATGCGGATCATCCGTTTGGACATGGAAGAATAGAATATGTAGCCGGAATTACGGTTTCCATCGTTATTATCATGGTGGGCTTTGAACTTTTAAGAACTTCAATCGGGAAAATATTTATGCCGGATGATCTGGATTTCTCAATAGTTGCATTTATTATTCTTGTAGGTTCAATAGGACTTAAGCTCCTTATGGGTTCATTTTATACATCAACAGCCAATAAAATTAACTCAAGTGCATTGAAGGCTTCTGCTGCAGACAGCTTTTCAGATTGTATATCTACAGGCGTTGTACTTGGTTCAACTATTCTTTATATGACTACAGGAATAAATATTGATGGTTATGCCAGTGCGGCTGTAGCGGTATTTATTCTCATAACCGGTATTAATGCTGTAAGAGAAACTGTTCATCCTCTTCTGGGGGAAAAGATACCTGAGGAAATGGTTGAAACAGTAAAGAAAGAAGTTTTAGAAGATAAGAGAATATTGAGAATTCACGACCTTATCATTCATAACTATGGTGAGGGAAGAATTTATATATCACTCCATGCGGAGATTAATTCAGACTATTCACTTATTGAAGCCCATGAAATAATCGATGATGCGGAGCGCAGGGTACGAAATGCATTTAAATGCGACATTACAATACACACAGATCCGGTTGAAATATATGATGAAAGGTATAAGGAGCTTTATAAGCTTGTAGCCGGTATTATTGGGCAGATAAATGTTTATAATTTGGCAAATGTATCTAATACAAACAAAAAGGATAAGGAAAATCCAATGTCTTATTCAATGCACGACTTCCATATTCATCATTCTGATAAGAGCAAAGAGGAATTAATTTCTTTTGATCTGATGGTACCGGAAGACTTCCAGGGATCACCAAATAAGTTAAAGGATTATATTAAATCTGAAATCCGTAAATCAGAGCCGGATTTAGATGTGGACATATATGTCGACAGATTATATGAGAGAATCGGATTTTGAGAAAGTACATATAGAGATAATGTGAGATGTGCGTTTAACAATGCAGATAGTGAAAGAATATAATTGTGAATAAATAACGCAGACAATAAAAATGTGATTGTGAATAATTCACATATATAAATAAAACACGGGATGACTGGTTTAGTCGTCCCGTGTTTTATATTAATTCTTATAATAATGTAATCAGCTAATTAATTTTCAATTGGTATTAAAGTCTGTAACCGAATTTTTATGAAAGCCGTATTATGTCCAGCCACCGTCAACTGTAATTATCTGACCTGTAAGGTATGGCGATGAATCTATAATGTGAAGTACCACCTCGGCCACTTCCTTAGGTGTACACATTCTTCCTGCAGGAATTTCATCGCAAATGGCTTCGATATCTTTTTCTGTAAAGCATTTGTTCATATCAGTGTCTACAATTCCGCATGCAACTGCATTTACGGAAATATTGCTTGGGGCAAGTTCCTTTGAAAGAGCTTTGGTGAGAGAATTTACTCCACCCTTTGTGGCAGAATAGGCAACTTCCATGCTTGCGCCGATATTTCCCCATACGGAGGAAATATTTACAATACGTCCGCTGTGATTATGCAGCATCTCAGGTATCACTGAATGTGAACAATTATATACAGAAGTGAGATTGCAGCTGATAATTTCATTCCAATCCTCAGGAGACATATCCTGAAGAAGTCCTATTTTGGAAATGCCGGCGTTATTCACAAGTGCAAATGGTGTTCCAAGTTCTTTTGCGGCATTGTCGATAAATTCATGTGCAGCGGCAAAATCTCCCATATTTCCATGGTAAATGAAACATTTAACGCCTTTTTCTGATGCATATTTTTTCATATCCTCAAGGAGGCTGTAGTTATGCACACATGATACGGCAATATTTATATTTCGCTCTATACATTCATATGCTATGGCTGCACCAATGCCTCGGGAGGCACCGGTTATAATCACAAAGCCATCAGTTGGTATATATGTCATATTTTTCTCCTAAAAATAAATATTTTCAAGTTTATTCACAATGCCTATATATAGTACTGTGTGGTTAATATAATACTACATGTGATAATTTTGGGCAAAATAAATAAAAACAAGGCGAAACGCGCATTATGTACAATAAAATGTATCGAATTTTATACACATTATATATTATGCATATTGCACAAAACAGTCTTTCGCTTAATAATTTCTTAATAATTTGTGTGTATATAACGGTGATTTATTCACACTTATTCACATCGAAAATGTGCATAAATTAGGTTATTCACAAACTTATTCACACTATTCACATTTTTCAGGTGTGAAATGTGTGTGGAATTTATGTGTAAAATGTACATAAAAATTTGGAACAAAGTACAAGAAACAAAATTTCATATCCTGTAGGTGTATTGACAAAAATATAATTTATAAAAAGCCATATTTGCATTGAGAATATAAGGCGAAGTTTGGTATAATACGAAATAAGAAAATCGTTGTTATAAGTCATATATTTTTGATTAAGATTTTGATTAAGATTTTGATTAAGATATTATTTGGTTAATCATCTGCTTTTGAGCAGGCCTTACTTATATAGACGACTATCTGCCAATAATAAATAGGGGGATGGTATTATGCGTTTCATAATTACAGGAAGAAACATGGTCGTAACAGAAGGACTTAGAGAGGCTGTAGAAGAGAAGCTTGGTAAGCTTGATAAGTTCTTCGCTTCTGAGACAGAGGTTCATGTAACACTCAGCGTTCAGAAGGAACAGCAGAAGATTGAGGTTACAATCCCTGTTAAGGGTCATATCATCAGAAGTGAGCAGGAAAGCAATGATATGTATGTATCAATCGAGCTTGTTGAAGAAGTTATCGAGCGTCAGTTAAAGAAGTATAAGAATAAGCTTATCGACAAGAAGCGTAACGCTGCTGACTTCGCACCTGAATATGTTGATGAAGATGAAGAAATCTTCGAAGATGAAGAAGTTAAGATCATCAGAGCTAAGAAGTTCGGTATTAAGCCTATGAATGCTGAAGAAGCCTGCGTACAGATGGAGCTTCTCGGACATGAGTTCTATGTATTCCTTAACTCAGATACTAACGAAGTTAACGTAGTATACAAGAGAAGAGACGGTGCATACGGTCTTATCGAGCCAGAGCTTGACTAATTCAGATATTAATTAAAGAGATACTAAATATGCATATTAAGTAGATTTGTTTATTATATCTTTAACACATACATTAACATGTATTGAAAAAGGGACGACGGGAGAATGTTTTATTACATCTCCTGCCGTCCCTTTCTTGATTTACAATAAATGCAATGTTATAATTTTTATTTGTAATAAAATGCAATAATTGTAACTAATAATAAGGAAAAAAGTTACATACAATTATATGTAATTACTCAAGGGAGACTGATTATAAATGGCCAATATTCGTGAACACGGCGTATCACCATACAGCACACGTGAGCTGAAAAAGATAATGCCGATAGTTGAAAAAATCGAAAGCTATAGAGACGAATACATAAAGCTTTCAAATGAACAATTAGCAGCTAAAACTGAAAAATTTAAAAAGAGATTAAAAGAGGGAGAAACATTAGATGATATTCTTCCTGAAGCATATGCGGTTGTAAGAGAAGCATCTAAGCGTGTACTCGGAATGGAGCATTACAGAGTACAGCTTATTGGTGGTATTGTTCTCCACCAGGGTCGTATCGCTGAAATGAAGACCGGAGAAGGTAAGACATTGGTTGCTACTCTCCCATCATATCTCAATGCACTTACAGGTGAAGGTGTTCACGTAGTAACAGTTAATGACTATCTTGCCAACCGAGATGCGACAGAGATGGGACAGGTTCACAATTTCTTAGGACTTAGTGTAGGTATTATTCTTCACGACATGAAAGATAAGCAGAGAAGAGATCAGTATAGCTGTGATATTACATATGTAACTAACAATGAGTTAGGTTTTGACTACCTTCGTGACAACATGGCTATGTATAAGGAACAGCAGGTACTCAGAGGATTAAAGTATGCCATTATCGATGAGGTTGACTCAATCCTTATTGATGAAGCCAGAACTCCTCTTATTATTTCAGGACAGAGTGGTAAATCTACAAAATTATACGAACTCTGTGATGTTCTTGTCAGAAGACTTGAAAGAGGTGAATTCAAGGGCGAAATGACAAAGATCAAAGCCATCATGCAGGAAGTAGATGAAGAAGACGGTGACTACGTAGTTGATGAAAAGAACAAGATTGTTAACCTTACTGAAGAAGGTGTTCGTAAGGTAGAGCAGTTCTTCCATATTGATAACTACGCTGACGTGGAAAACCTTGAACTTCAGCATAATGTAACTCTTGCCCTCAGAGCTCACAGCTTAATGACAAGAGATAAGGATTACGTTGTTAAAGATGGGGAAATCCTTATCGTTGATGAGTTCACAGGTCGTATTATGCCGGGAAGAAGATATTCTGACGGACTTCATCAGGCTATCGAGGCTAAGGAACATGTTGAAATCAAGAGAGAAAGTAAGACTCTTGCAACAATAACATTCCAGAACTTCTTCAATAAGTACGATAAAAAGTCTGGTATGACAGGTACTGCAATGACAGAAGATAAGGAATTTAAAGAGACATATCAGCTTGATATTGTTGAAATTCCTACTAACAAGCCGATCCTCAGAGTGGATGCAAATGATGCTGTATATAAGACAAAGAGAGGTAAGTTCCACGCTGTAATCGATTCTATTATTGAATCACACAAAAAGGGACAGCCTGTTCTTGTAGGTACAATTTCAATTGAAACATCAGAATATTTACATAAACTCCTCCAGGAAAGAGGCGTTAAGCACAATGTCCTCAATGCCAAGTATCATGAGTTAGAAGCTCAGATTGTAGCAGAAGCAGGAAGACACGGAGCTGTTACAATCGCTACTAACATGGCAGGTCGAGGTACTGATATTAAGCTTGATGACGAAGCTAAGGCAGCTGGCGGACTTAAGATTATTGGTACTGAGCGTCATGAATCAAGACGAATTGATAACCAGCTCAGAGGTCGTGCCGGAAGACAGGGTGATCCTGGTGAGTCAAGATTCTACATTTCTCTTGAAGATGATCTTATGAGACTCTTCGGACAGGACAGATTAATGGGTATCTTCAATGCATTAGGTGTTGATGAAGATATGGAATTAGATCACAAGATGCTTACTAATGCCATTGAAAAGGCTCAGAAGAAGATTGAGACTAACAACTATGGTATAAGAAGTAACCTTCTTAAGTACGATTCTGTTATGAACGAGCAGAGAGAAATCATTTACAAGGATAGAAACAGAGTTTTATCCGGTGAAGATATGCATGATTCTGTTGTTGAAATGTACAGAACTACAGTTGATTACTATGTAGACAATATTATTAAGGATAAGCAGGCAGCGGCTGATTGGGATTACACCTTATTAAATGAGCATTTACTCCCAATTATTCCATTACAGAGAATTGCTTATTCTGCTGATATTGATACAAAGGATAAGCTCAAGAAGAAGTTATTTGATGAGGCTCTTAAGATGTATGAATCTAAGCCTGCAGAGTTCGAAAGTGAAGAACAGTTTAAGGAAATTGAAAGAGTAATTATTCTCAGAGCGATTGATGAAAAATGGAATCAGCATATTGATGACATGGATCAGTTAAAGCAGGGTATCGGCCTTCAGGCATTTGCTCAGAGAGATCCTGTAGTTGAATACAAAAACGTAGGTTACGATATATTTGACGACATGCTTAAGGAAATTCAGATTGAAGTAGTTCATATTATTTCTTCAGTAAGACCTAGAAGAGAAGTTGAGTTAAATGATGCCAACAAGCAGGCTGTGGCAAAAAAAGAAAACACAGTTTCAGGTCATACTCCTATTGTAAATAAGGATAAAGAGAAAGAATTAGTATAAGAACTTACTAATCAGTCAGACAGAGTATTAAAAATAACAGCTGAATATGACAGTTATATTCAGCTGTTACTTATAAAATGTAGATGTGATGTATATAACATATGCATCTAATATTGAAATAAACAAAGAAAGGCAAATAAAGTGGTAGAGTTAGACCGTATTAAGCAGGAGCTTGCGGCAAGCGAAAAGTCAATGGCTCAGATTGAGAAATCTCTTGATCCGGAAAGTATAAAGCAGAGAATTGAAGAAACTGAAAAATTAATGGAAGAACCTTCATTCTGGGATGATGTTGAAAAGTCAAAGAAGACAATGTCGAAGCTTAAGTCAATGAAGGATGAACTTGAGGGTTTCCAGGCATTGGAATCAGGAAAGGAAGAGATCGCTCTTCTTATCGAAATGGCTGAGGAAGAAGGCGACGCAAGTCTTATTCCTGAGATTGAATCTGAATTTGAAGCATTTACAGAGAGATTAGAGACTTTAAGACTCGCAACTCTTTTATCGGATGAATATGACGGCAGTGATGCAATCGTTACTCTTCATGCAGGTGCAGGTGGTACAGAGGCCTGTGACTGGTGCTCAATGTTATACAGAATGTATATGAGATGGGCTGAAAAGAGAGGCTTAGAGTTTGAGACTATCGACTACCTCGATGGTGATGAAGCCGGAATCAAGGCTGTCACATTTGAAGTACACGGAGAAAATGCATATGGTTTATTAAAATCCGAGCATGGTGTACACAGACTTGTAAGAATTTCTCCTTTCAATGCTGCAGGTAAGAGACAGACATCATTCGTTTCATGTGATGTAATGCCTGATATTGATGAGGATATTGATATTGAAATCGACAAGGATGATTTAAGAATTGACTTATATCGTGCATCCGGTGCCGGTGGACAGCACATCAATAAGACATCATCTGCCGTTCGACTTACTCACTTACCTACAGGTATTGTAGTTCAGTGCCAGAATGAGCGTTCTCAGCATCAGAACAAGGATAAGGCTATGGCGATGCTTCGTTCAAAGCTCTATCTTTTACAGCAGGCTGAAAATGCTGAAAAGGCAGCGGACATCAAGGGTGATGTTAAGGATATCAATTTCGGTAACCAGATTCGAAGCTACGTTCTTCAGCCATATACAATGGTTAAGGACCACAGAACAAATAAGGAAATCGGTAATGCCCAGAGCGTTCTTGACGGTAAGATTGATCCATTTATCAGTGCTTACTTAATCTGGATTACTACAGGCAAGAAGGCCGATGAAGAATAATTAAGAAGTGAGAAAATATGCTACAACTTAATCACATTTCTGTTAAAGGAACAAATGGCGACATTTTAAAAGACTGCATATATAGATTTAATGAAGGTGAAATATATGTGCTGTACATGGATAACAAGAAAAATATTAAAATTCTTCTTGATTGTCTGAGTAATTACAGAAAGCCTGAAGAGGGTGAGATTACTACATGGACAGATGCAATTATTTACAATATTTCATCTGTTGATGCATTGCCTGCCAATTTTACCGTAGCGGAATTTCTTGATTCTCTCGCGAAGATAAACGGTGTAGAAAGTAATCTTGAGACAGCATTGGAAAATGTCCCTCTCATAAAGGATAAGATGGATCTTCGTATTAAGGCTTTATCAGATGAAGAGCTGGCATTACTACATGTAGTTATGTTTATGACTATTAAGCCTTATATAAATATCTGGGCGGTGCCATTTGCTCCTGATGAATACATGAAAAAGCTTATAGATGTTGTGGGCGAATTCAATGTATATATATTTGCTTGCGACAACGAAAATGAATGTAAGCATATTGCGGAATTATTATCCGCCACAATGATTACATTTGTTGACGGCAGTGTTTCAGAATATAAAAATTAATAATCAGTGAGGTAGCGAATATGAAAGATCATTCATATGCAAGAATATTTGCTGCTTTTAAATATAGAGTTATAGATTGTAAAAATAAAATGACTTCCGGTGTTAATCCTAAAAAGAATGACGGATTCAAAGCTTTTATTGCCGGACTTTGTAAAATTGCACTGGATTTAGGAAAAAGATGGCTGTTTATTGTATTAGCCGTTATTATTCCAACATTGCTTTTTATAAATTTCAGATCGGGATTAGAAAGTCATAAAGATGCCGTATGTACAATTATATGGTTCTTTATGATAACTCTGGGCGAAAGCTATGTATATACTAAAGTATATAATATGACAAATAACGATGAGACACTGATTAAGGTGTTTAAGGTTGATTACAAGGATACTTTTCTTGGAAAGTTTTCATATGATGTTATTTCAAAATGTATATTTGATATAGCCATTTTATTAATATTTAGAATCAGCATATATAACATTATTGCTTTAACTGTTTTAACATTAGCATTTAAAGCAATAGGCGAGCACAGAAGAATTAACAGATTCAATAAGGCTTGCAGAACTATTAACAGAAGTAAATATAACAAGGGCAATGCTCTTTTTGCGACAATAATGGCCATCGCGGCATATATCATTCCGCTTGTTTTAGGCGACATTACTGCAAAGCTTATGGTGATTATACACCCTGCAGTTGTTATTGTTGTAGGAGCAAAGAGCATACTGGATTACAGATTCTTATTCAAATATAAGTACTACGATAACATCGAACGAGAGTTATTGTATGGGAGCAATTATGGTCGATGACGATACTAATAAAAAGATAATTGAAGAAGAGATACGATCTCCGCAGAAAAAACAAAAAAGCCGACAGAAAACCAGCTGGATAATTCTTTTGGCTATTGTAGCTGCGGTTGTTATATTTATTGTATTTACTGTATTATCAAAAATTTCTCAGGCGAGATATTCCAATTCATCGAGATATAACTATGAGGCAAAAATATCCGATGACGGAAGTGATTTATCCAATGAGGAAATGGCAGGGATCTGGATTAGCGGATACTTAAGCCAGTATAAGGAAATGTTTACACCTCAGTCTTCAAAGCTTAAAAGTATAAAGGTGGAATCTGTTGAAGAGGCTGATGCAGAAGCCGGTACTGTTAAGATGGTATTTTCTGCACAGCTTGTGGACAGTTCGAATCAATACTTTAATGACTGGGGCGGATATATAAGCGGTGGAACATTACGCTGCTCATGGACAGGTGCATTTGGTGTAAAGAATACCGGCAATGGCTATGTTGTATATCCACTCAGTATTTCAGATAATTCTGATAACAGTGGCGGCCAGACAGTCAATGATGACGATGATGATCAGTCAATGGTTCAATATCAGATAAGTGACAATAATCTTTCTGTATCATTTAACGGAGGAGTTACTTATTCACAGGTTCCTATTGATATCAGAAACTTACCTTTAACAGGTGATAACTACGACACATTGTCAAAGGGAAGCTATGTATTAAATGATAACATAGCGGCCTTCCTTTACGGTGGTGAAACTGTTAACGGCGAGAGAGTACCATTTTCAATTATATATTCTGCAGATTCCGGATCTACCTGGGAGACCGGAGAGGTTGATTCAATATACGACATAGACTCCTACCATATAGATATGGTTAGTGAAAATGAAGGAGTTATTGTAGTAGGATATGGAATTAACAACAATTCAGAATATACAAAAATATACAGCACTACAGATTCATGTAAAACATGGACAAATGTTGGAAGCGGTCCGAATACAGACATGCTTTCCGGATCAAAGTTCATCGATATTAATACCGGTTTTATAGCATATAAAAATGATTCCGGTAACAATCTCTATATGACAAGAGACGGTGGAAAGACATTTAACGTTGTAAGTTTACCTGAGGGAACTCTTGACGAGACTGCAAGTGGTAAGAAATGGTCTGATATATTTAAGATAGCCTCTGTACCTAAGGTGGATGATGAGGGCAATCTTGTTGTATACCTTTCACAGCCTTCAGGTTCAAAATATCATAATGGTGTTTCAGTGATGTACCGTTCTACAGATAATGGAATTACATGGAATATTGTTGAAGAAATTATGTTATAACATCTCTCTGATGCGTATGTCAGAATATATTGAAATCAATATAAGATATAAATAACATAGAATGAATATAAAAAGCTTAGGCTGAAATGTATCGTATGATACAAACGGCCTAAGCTTTTTGTTTTATATAAGTATTTAAATGATGTTTATCGGAATAACATTCTTAAATATTTGTCGTTTTATTAATTCCAGAATGCCAGTCCCATGAGAATATTATTGATTATTCCAAGGGTAGCACCTGCAAGTAATACGATTGTAAATATTGTTCCTACTACAATGTTTTTAACACCTAAGGAAAGTTTGTTAACTGTGATTCCAAATATGATGGCCATAAGTGGAGCATATATTAAGCTCAATGGAGCCTGTACCCATGTTGAGATAACAATAAGTACGAGTGCTGTCATTGCAACGGCAACAGAGAAATTGTATCTGTTTTTGTTGAAGTCATCTACTTTTGCTCTTGGGAATAATATTATAAATACACCAACAAGAGGAATGATAGTCATAAGTGTAAGTTTTGTTAAAAATCCAAAGAATGGTAAACCACTCACTCCAAATGCAATCCATGAGAAAATACCGAGGAGAGAAGCACATGTTGCAACAATACCTAAAAATCTTCTATAGTATCTTCCCTTGTATGGCATGTATGAAAATTTCTGCAAAATGATAATGTAAATGAGATACATTATAAAGACAGGGAAAACTAATCCGAGGAATACTGTGAATCCTGCATATCCGTTAAATGTCTCAGGCACAATAAATCTTGCAAACAGATCTAAAGGATGAACTTCACTATTTCCGTAAGCAAAAGATGAAAGATATGTCTGATACGACACGAATACATTTCCACCATTAACGGCAGAAATTATAAATGCAATGGCGAGTCCTATTCCAAGGTTGGATAAGAGCTTTAATATTGCAAATCCACTGTCTATGCAAAGGTATACAAGCATAAATATTGTATAAGCAATAAAGTAGATTAATGTAAATGGAGATGAATAGTTTATTAAAGCTATGGATCCAAGTACAAGTCCCGGCACGAAATATGCCGTACCCTTATGCTTATAAGTAAGTAGTATTGCCAGCATAAGTCCCGGAACAAGCATTAAACTGTATAATGCATATTCACTGTGATAACTTAAGAATGGCGAAATACTGAGGTATGTAATCAGTGAAATGTACAGAGGAAGCTGTCGGAAATTATACTGGAAAAATATAATGCACATACAAACCATACCAATGGCAGGTATAATGATATTAATTCCGGCACCAGGTCCATGTACAATGAATGAGAACAACAGTGACATTGCTACAGTGACTATAATGTCAATTGCAAATAATCTGTTCTTAGAAGTCATAATGTACCACCTAAATTCTATTATTCTGTTTAATCTTAATTTTATAACCTTAATACTATACCACAATATAACATCTATGAAAAATATAACTAAACTTTTATGATGTTAATTTACTTGTTTGCTTTAGTGTGTTAAACTAATGACACTACATAAACATAACACAGTATGTGCTGTGGATAGGAGAAAATCATGAAGTATGAAGATCTTGACGATCAACTTGACCTGATTTGTGATGCAATCATTTCCATAAAAGATAGAAAGACATGCAAAAACTTCCTGAAAGATATATGTACCATCAATGAATTGTATTCACTTGTTCAGAGATTACAGGTTGCATACATGCTTAACAATAATAAAACATATCAGGAAATTGCAGATGAAACACATGCATCAACTGCAACAATAAGCAGGGTCAACAGATGTCTTAACTATGGAGAAAAGGGTTATAAAGCTGTTCTTAACAATTTATCGGATGATGTCGGTAAAAAGAATTGATTAAGTTATATTTTATCTCCGTTAATTATATGAGACGAAGTAATCGTGATGTTGTACATCATACAGATATTACTTCGTCTTTTTTATTGTTATTTCATTTGTGAAGTGAAGGGCAATTATTTACAGAATCTGAATAATTATTTCTCTTTTTCCTTTTCCTTATTCTTTTTATCTCTGTCTTTTTTAAGCTGTGCAAAATTGCCGATTAAGTTCTCAATAAGAACCTTTTTATAGTAAATATCATTCGAAAGAACAGTTACAAGTAAGAGTAATTCAAGATATTCTTCAACCTCATCAGAAAATGGAATTTCTTCTTCATTTTTTGTTTCTTCAATCATTTTTCTGACTGTTTCCAGGTCATCTTTAATGTCGGCTACAATACCGTCCTGCTGATTGCCGTACATTTCATAAATCTTGCTGTAGTAGCGCTGTGTGTATTCTATGGTAAGCGGATCATTTTCTGAATATTTCTCAGTAATAGGTGCAAGAAGATCGTGAATCTCATCTATTGTTAAAAAGTTCTTATAATAATATATAAGAGTTAAAAAATATAAATGCTGCTTTGAATACTTTTTCTTAATTGGTGGTGGAAGCAGCTTCTTCTTTGTATAGTTGTTAATCATTGTTTTTGTAAGCAGCTTATCGTCGTCATGAACATTGTCGTTCATAAGATGCTCACGAAGAAAGGCTGTCACCTGATCCATATATAAATAAATATCCGGTGGATCATCGGGAGCGATAGTCTTTATATTTTTTAAAGCTTCTATCTCATTAGATATAATATCTTTAATTTTGTCGTAATGTTTATATTCAGACATAATGGTCTCCGTATCTAAATGAATGTTTCCGTTCTGTTCATTATATATTTATCCATAACCCTATTCAAGGTTTCAAATATTATAATATGTAGTTATTTAAAACCACATGTGTAGTTTGTAATGTTATTATGAGAAATTATTATGTAGTTGTAAAAATTATATGTGTAGTTTTAAGAAAGTGTACATAAGATATTTATATGGGTGAAACCACATGTGAAGTTTATATGACTTAAGCATATTTAATTTCATGTTGAAAATAATCTATGTTATAATATAGAACATATGTTGTACCTTAAGCTTTTAAAGGTGCATTTTTTTAACTTTAATTATAATTTTGAAGATATTGATATAGATAAGGATACATAATGATTAATTTAAATGATCTTAATGATAATCAGAGAGAGGCGGTAATGACCACCGAGGGACCTCTTTTAATCATTGCCGGAGCGGGTTCCGGAAAGACAAGAGTTCTTACATACAGAATTGCTTATCTTATTGAGCATGGAGTAGATCCATTTAACATCCTTGCAATAACATTTACCAATAAAGCGGCCAAGGAAATGCGCGACAGAGTAAATGATGTTGTAGACGGTGGTAACAGAGTATGGGTGAGCACATTCCATTCAATGTGCGTAAGAATTCTCAGAAGATTTGCAGACAGATTAGGATTTACAAATGATTTCGCAATATACGATACGGATGACGCGAAGGGTATTATGCGTGAGGCAATTAAGGCGAGAAATCTTGATACAAAGTCATATAAGGAACGAGTGGTATTAAATGTAATATCAGCGGCAAAGGACAGAATGCTTGATCCAAGACAGATGTTAAGCTGTGCAAAGGGCATGAGAGAGGAGACGTATGCCAATCTTTATGCGGATTATCAGGCAGCCCTTAAGAAAAATAATGCCATGGATTTTGATGATCTCATTTTTCATACGGTTAATCTTCTTAAATCAAATGCTGATGTGCTTGAAACATTTGCCAACAGATTTAAGTACATGATGGTAGATGAGTATCAGGATACCAATACATCTCAGTTTGAACTTGTAAGTCTCCTTGCATCAAAGTGGAATAATCTCTGTGTAGTAGGTGACGATGACCAGTCCATTTATAAGTTCAGAGGAGCTAATATTGAAAATATTTTAAGCTTCGAAGATAAATTTAAAAATACAAAGGTTATTAAGCTTGAGGAAAACTACAGATCCACAAAGACAATCCTGGCAGCGGCCAATGCGGTAGTTAAAAATAACTACAACCGAAAGGATAAGACTCTTTATACAGACAATGAGCAGGGTGAAAAACTGGGATTTCTCATGTATAACTCAGCATATGATGAGGCACAGGGAATTGCAGGTAAGATTGAATATCTTGTTCATGACGGATGGGAATATAGTGATATAGCCATTCTTTACAGAACTAATGCACAATCCAGAACAATAGAAGAAAAATTAGTATACAACAACATACCATACAAAATGTACGGTGGTGTTAACTTCTATGCAAGACGTGAAATCAGGGATGTGCTTTCATACCTTAAGGCTGTTGCCAATGAATCTGATGCTCAGGCAGTTAAGAGAATAATAAATGTGCCTAAGCGTGGAATAGGACTTACTACTATAGAAAAGATTCAGAATTATTCTGATGCATATGGCGTAACATTCTGGGAAGCATTAGTTAATTGTGACAACAACCCGGAAATTACTCCTGCAACTGCAAAGAAGATTCACAAATTCACTGACATGATGGAAGAGTTTAAAACTCTTGCAGGTGATGGAACAATTGAGGATCTCACTAATGAGATAATAGAAAAGACAGGTTATATAGATTACCTTGGAGAAAATGATTCCCCTGATGAACTGGCAGACAGAAGAAACAATATCGACGAACTTATCAATAAGATAATTGCATATGAGGCTGATGATAAAGAAGAAACATATGACCCTGCAACGGGAGAATCTTTAAGTGATCTTCCAATAAGTCTTGAAGGATTTCTTGAAGAGGTATCCCTAATTGCTGATGTTGACGGAGGCGATTCTGACCCTAACAGAGTTGTTATGATGACTCTCCATTCTGCAAAAGGCCTTGAATTCCCTATTGTATTTATGGCGGGAATGGAAGAGGGATTATTCCCAAGCGGTATGTCTGCGGATGACGATGAAGAATTAGAGGAAGAGCGCCGTCTGTGCTATGTTGGTATGACACGAGCAGAAAAGAAACTATATATGACATTTGCAGCGGAAAGAATGATCCACGGTGAGAGAAAATCATCCATTCCTTCAAGATTTGTAAAGGAAATACCGGGTAATCTTATTGAGACTGATAATTCATCAGGCTACACTTCAAAAAGAGAAACAGCTGCAATAAAGGGATTTGAGCCAAGGGCCACATCAAGCTCACTTGATAAAAATCCTGTAAGACTTAAATCAGGAAGTGTCGCAATACCACAGAACACTGCAGGAAGATTCAGCAGCAGGGTAAATATTCCACGTAAGAAGGAAAGAGACAGACGTCCTACATTTGGTAGAGCATTTCCTTCAGATTGCAATATAAAAAGAAGTGTTCCTAATAAGTCATTAAATGAATCTGGCATTGGAAGTATGGCAAGTGCAGCGGCTAAACCGGCCGGCAGCACAGGTTCCGGAAGTGTACAGAAGAGCAGTAATGGACAGAATAATTCCATGGGCGAACCACCATATATTATCGGTCAGAAGGTTGAAAACGAAAGATTTGGTAAGGGTGTTGTAACAGACATAAAACCAATGTCCAACGACTGGCTTGTTACAGTGGAATTTGAAGAATGTGGTCAGAAAAAAATGCTTACAAGTTTTATTAAACTGAACATATTGTAATGATTTTATATTGGATAAATGACAAGAAATTATAGAAAGTACAACATAGATGTGATATACTTCTGATATAATTTAAGTAAGGAGGATAAGGTTGTGAAAAAGGGAAGTAAGTTCGGTAAGTTTTTAGCATTTGTTGGCGCTCTTACAATTATCGGAGGCATCTGCTTCTTAATCTATAAGCTTACAAAGCCAGATTATCTTGATGAGTATGATGATGACGATTACGATGATGACGATTTCGACGAAGAGACAGATTTTGCTGACGAAGAAGAGGCATAATTACCTTTTATAATCATACAGCTTAATATCATCTTGAGGGGATGCGTAAAAGCATCTCCTTTTTGTTTGCGTTTTCCAGAAATGAAGATATAAATTTTGCGAAGTTCAAAACGTATAAATGATGCAAAATGAAAAATACATAAACTGAATTTTGCCATATGGTTTTATGTTATTATGGAAGTCGTGGTTGTATCTGAGTGTAATGTTAAATGTAACATTGTTAAAAAGTATTTTTTCTAATTTTATTCTTATATAGTTCATTAGCAGTAGGCGTGCGGTTCCAAATTATTTGAAATTTCTAATTCTATTATTATTTTGTTCATCATCGGGAGGTACATTATTCTAAATTATTACTTTTATTCTGCAGTCATTCTTATTCTTTTTCTGATTTCCATTGAAGATTTCATTACCTATAAAATAAAAAATAAACGGCTGATTAGTCTGTTGTTTTTGTTTTTGATATATCCGATGATTTACGCTGTGGATAATGTGATGTTTTTCTGGAGCAGAGGCGATGAATTTGATGATGTTCAAAATCTTTTGCGAGGTAATACAATATTTGCAGATAATATGTTTCTGAACATAACTCCAAATGGTGTTTCATTTCACGATATATCCCATTATTCTGATTATCTTCACGCATTTATATTTCACACGTACAATTACATATATTCCCATTTTATTCCATCAGTATTTTCTATTTTCTCTATACTAATCATGTTTCTAATTGCAAAACTTCTGACCGGTAAAATTATAGGCATGGGAGATGTAAAGTTATATATGGTTCTGGCTTTAAATGCAGAATACAGAATTATATATGTAATTATTATTTCAATGTTTATGTGGCTGACGTTTTATATAATAAAAAATCATATAATGAAAACTTGCTTAGTCAGAAATTCTAAATTAAAAATTCACGCAACAAAAAAGAGCGATACAAAGATCGCTTTAGGACCATTTATATCGCTCTCATATATTATCGTTCTTACTGTACAACTGTTGTATTAAGTGTTAAGTACGAACTAAGTATTAAATACTTACTATATTATTTATTCTCTTTTGCCTTGTTAACAGCATTTGGTGAAAGACCATTTAAGATATTATCTCTGTACTGTGGAAGCTTGTCCTTTGTAATAACAAGGTTCTCTGTAAGAGGGTTAATTACAAGACCTACATTGTCATCAAGGGAAAGTGTCTTAATACCGTTTACAAGAATTACTCCCCATTCATTAACAGGATACATTTTCTGGAACTCATCGAGATCTGTGAAAATGGCAATCATTGTATCGCCGTTACCGTTGTTAACGTGAGGAATGGAAACGTTACCGTCCGGAACAGCTCTTACCTTTTCGCCATCAACTTCTTCAATTGTCTGCTTAATAGGTACAAGAAGATTAGAAGCCTTAAATGCTTCCCACATAGCTTTATCCTTAGCTTCGCAGTTTGCATTTCTGTTAGGATAATTTACAGGCCATCTTAATTCTGCAAGGCAGTTGTTCATTGCATATCTGAATTCAGGGTTGAAGAATTCAGGGTGATCTTCTGACTTCTCAATAATTGATCCTGCTAAAAGTTCATCGTTGATGAAATCATTTACTTCAAGCTGGATATGCTGCTGACCGTTATCGATAGTTACATACTTGATACCGAGAAGAGCAAGGTAGATAAATAATGGCATTGTCCCTTTCTTGTTGTTCATCTGGCGAACAGCTAATCTTCTGAACTGCTTACCATAATAATCAACCGCATCTTCAGCATATGATTTAAATGAATAAACATCTGCTACACCGTTGTTAAGGAATGGTGTATTTGTGCTAAGGTCAACTGTGATGAATAATTCATCAGCATTGTTGATTTTATTGATAATTGTCTTAACAACAAGTGCTAAAGTATCATCGTCAGCAGACTTCTCAGCTCTGATGCATTTGATGATGAATGATAACTCCTGAATTATTAATGGATCAATCTTTTCCTGAGTTATCCCTTCTTCAATTAATTTTCTAAGTTCAACAAGTCTTGAATCAGGAAGCTTGTCCTTATTAGTCTTGTTATGACCATTATCTAATGAGCAGATGATGTTATCTTTCTTGAATAATTCCACATTAGCATTATCAACAACGATACCGTAGGCGTTTTCGTTACCACCGTTTTCAACATATGTAATTTCCTTTAAATCGACACGACCGATTTTTTCAATTGAAAGGATACGGCAAGTGAGCATTAACTGCTGACCTTCATACATACAGATACCTTCACCCTGATGGAGTGAACCCTTTAAAAGATATCCTGAAACGTATGTTACATCCTTACCGTCTCTCTGAAGTGTATATGCATCATCTATCTGGAATGCAGAATTATTTTTTGCTATCTGATCCTGAATATTCTGTTCGTTATTACTCATAAAAATCTCCTTAGTATAAACACAGTTTTTGCCTGCACAACTACCAATAGTTTACCATATAATAGTTTGAAAAATACATATGAAAGAAGTAAAATTATAATCAAGAAAACATTTATAAATAAATATTTTAAATATATCAGGAGGCAGTATTATGTCAGGACTTAAAGAAAAAGCAGAAATCGGTTTAGGAATTGCTAAGGAAGCTGCAAAGGACGGCTTAGAAAATGCTGTTGACGCTACAGCTAAGGGATTCGAGGTTGCAAAGGAAGCTGCTGCGAGTGGTCTTAAAAAGGCTAAGAGTGCAGCTGAAAAGGGCCTTGAAGAAGCAAAGGAAAAAACAGAAGAAATTATTGAAAAAACAAGCGAAAAAATCAAAAGCATGAAAAAGTAATTTCTATAATGAATATACAGCTGTATAAATCTATAGTACGGAATATAGAATAATAATTTTTTTTAATTTTATAAACTATTTATAAATTTTAACTTATTATATTAATAGTATTTTTTAAATAAATCATATAAACTTAAAAAGTTGTTTTTAATTGGAACTTGATAATCTTAAAAAAGAGGTATTTCATGGACATTTTTGGATGGATAGCAATGCTGGGGGGGCTTGCAATGTTCCTTTACGGTATGCATCTCATGGGAGAAGGTCTCCAATCAGGTGGCGGTAAGCTTGTAGGATCTATGGAGAAGATTACGTCTAATCCTTTTATGGCGGTTCTTCTTGGTTTAGGTATTACAGCAGTAATTCAGTCTTCATCCGCTACAACCGTTATGGTAGTAGGTTTCGTTAACTCGGCAACACTTCAGCTTGAACAGGCTGCCGGTGTTATCATGGGTGCCAACATCGGTACTACTGTTACGTCATGGATTCTGAGTTTAACAGGTCTTAGTGGTGATAATCCTATTATTACAGCACTTAAGCCTTCTACATTTGCCCCTCTTATGGCAATGATCGGCGTAATAATGCTTGTATTCTTAAAGAAAGAGAAGCTTCACACAATTGGTAAGGTTCTCTTTGGTTTAGGTTTACTTCTTGTAGGTATGGATTTCATGTCAGACGCTGTTAAGCCTTTAGCTGATGATCCGAACTTTACCAACCTGTTATTAATGTTCTCTAATCCTATACTTGGAGTTCTTGCTGGTGCTGTTATTACTGCGGCTATTCAGAGTTCATCTGCTTCTGTAGGTATCTTACAGGCATTGATTCTTACAGGAACAATACCTTATTCAGCAGTTCTTCCTATTATCATGGGTCAGAACATCGGTACTTGCGTTACAACTCTTATTTCAAGTATCGGAACATCCAAGAATGCGAAGCGAGCGGCGTTCATTCACCTGTACTTTAACATCATAGGTACGGTGATATTTATGGCCGGTTTCTACACCATCAATGCATTCCATCCGTTTGCATTCCTTGGTGAGGCGGCTACACCTATTGGAATTGCCATATTCCATACATTCTTTAACTTACTTACAACTGCAATTCTTCTTCCCAACAGAAAGCTTCTTGTTAAACTTGCATGCAGAACTGTACGTGGCAAAGCTACAATTGAGGAAGAGGCAGATGAGGAATTAGCTCAGAATCTTTCAAAGATCAACGACATTTTCCTCAATCAGCCTGCAGCAGCTGTTGATCAGGCATTTGAAGTAACAGTTAAAATGAGTGAGACAGCTAAGGAGAGTATGAATATTGCTCTTTCACTTCTTCACAATTACGATGAAGAACAGGCCAACCGTGTAACGATTATGGAGACACAGGTTGATAAGTATGAAGATAAGCTCGGTACATTCTTACTTAAGATAAGTGCTAAGGAATTAAATAATAAGCAGGCTGACAAGGTTGGCGTTATGCTTCGTATGATTGCCGATCTTGAGCGTATCTCAGACCACTCTGAGAATATTATGTTATCAGCTAAGGAGATTCATGAGAAGAAAGAAAACTTCTCACCTGAGATTGTTTCAGACATGCTTGTATTTGAAAATGCCATAAGAGATATCCTTGAAACCACACATAACGGACTTGTAACAGGTGATGTTATGGTTGCCAAGAGAGTTGAACCTCTTGAAGAAGTTATCAAGGGTCTCAGTATTAAGCTTCGTGAAAGAAGAGTTAAATACCTTACAACAGGTAACTGTACAATGGTTACAAGCTTCATTCTCTCAGATTTAAATATTTATCTTGAAAGAGTTGCAGCTCACTGTTCTAACATTGCTATTGCAACAATTGAAGTTGCTAAGGGTGATTTATCACTTGATATGCATGAATATATTGAAGCAGTTAAGAAATCTGATTCTGATGAATTCCAGAGAGATGTAACATTCTATGCTGATAAATACAGACTTCATGAGTTTGAAAAAGAACCTGTAGAAGCACAGCCTGCAATAGGTGAAAAGTCATAAAGACTCATATAGTGTATTACTTAAAGCGGATTGCATAAGTACATTACATAAATAAAATCACCCTGCCATTCAATATGATATTTTTCGGGTTGAACGACAAAGTATCATGGAGGAGTGGCAGGGTGTTTTTACAATTTAACCCAGGCAGAAAATAGCGGAGAATTATATGAAAGATATTTTGGTTATACTTACGGGCGGTACTATCGGAAGCTGCATTAAAAACGGAAGTATCGATATTGATAACAGTTCAAAATGCATGGTAGTGGAAAAATATAAAGAACTGTATGAAAAGGAATTAAAATGTACAAAGCCTGATCATACAGCACAGAATAATGACAGTGACACAGACGTTACAGACAGATTTGAAGTCAGAGAGAGCTTTTCCATATTAAGCGAAAACTCAACAGTTTCTTATTTAAATGCTTTATTAACAGAAGTTGCTAACATTGATCAGTCAAAATACAACGGAATTATAATCACTCATGGTTCTGACACAATCCCATACACATCTGCTCTACTTGGAAGCGTGTTAAAGGGAAGACTGGAGATTCCACTGGTTGTTGTAGGCACTATGTTACCACTTGGAGTACCGGGCTCTGATGGTGTATATAACTTTGCTTCAGGTGTCGGAATAATAGATACATTTATTTGCAATAAGAATTCTGATAATAAAGAATTTGCAGAAATGCTTAAGGATGTATTTGTTGTTGACGGCGGAGATATTTATGGCTCAGTAGTTCACAGAGGGGTGGAAGTTACAGAGGCTGATACATTAAATGATGTTTATGGTATCTATGGAGATGAGGAATTCGGATTCTTATACTTCAATAAAACAAATGTAATGTTCCTTGACGGTGACAATCCTATGGAATGGATGGACAATACATATTTTGGAAATGAAGACTTCTATCTGGAATTAAACAGCGACCATGTTAATACATGTGAACCAAATGTCTCGGAGGAAATCTTTGAGCAGGTATTTAAGGGTGAGAAAAAGCTCGGCGACAACGTGCTTTACCTCAAGCAGGTGCCTGGATTTAATTACGACTGTATAAATATTTCAAACCTTAAAGCTGTGTTGTTATACGGATATCACTGTGGAACATTCTGTGTAGAGGGTGACGGAACAGATCTTTCCAAATTTATTAAAAGATGTAACGAGGCAAATGTAACAGTTTACCTTGCATCATCAAAGCATGAAAAAGCAGGTGAGTACGGAAGTACAACTAAATTGAAGAGTACAGAATTTATTCAGTTGTATGATTTATCTCCGGAAGCTGCATATGTAAATGTATTACTTAATGAAGCTGAATAAATAGCAAAATTAGCATGCAATCATATGCATAATTAAATACATATCTGTAATTAAATTAGAAATTTAAAACTGAATAAAGCATATAAAAAACATGTGTAATGGTATTTTACAGAGTCTGTTTATGGAATTTACGTAAAACAGACTCTGTCATTGCACATGTTTTTTATTGCATCTTTATTTTATGTCCCAAACTATATTGTTTTTATTTCATATGTATTCCATGTCTCAAACTATATTGGTTTCGTAGTTCACATTGGAAACACATTACGTTTTTTATCATACCCGAAACCATATCATTTTCCACTTTTTCCTTAGAGTTACATTTCCTTTACAAAGAGGCATAAATCGCAACCTCATCTTTACTTTAAATTTACCGTGTGATAATATATTACACAGTTAATTAACAAAGTTAAGTAACTTGTGTTGAATATTTTGGGAAAGGAGGAAATAATGAACGATTTTGACAGACACATTAGCTTAATAAGAGCTCTTAAGAGACTGCAACCGAATCATAAAAAGATATACTCCATTTTTACGGATATAACACCTGCGGATGTATATTTCTTTATGACTATATATCACACTATTAACGGCAGTGAGTTTTATAGCTTTTCAGAAATGAAACCTGTAAGCGTAAGTGAGCTGAGAGAAAATGTTCATGGAGGAGTACTGCCTACCGCCATTTCCAGATCGTTGAAAAATCTTGAATCCGTAGGATATATCCAAAGGACAACGGATCCGGGCGATGCAAGGAAAAAGTATGTTGTACTGACGGAAAAGGGGTATGAAAAAGTAAGAAAGTTCGAATTATCCATGGAGGAATTATGGGACAGAGTATACGAAGAATACGGAATGGAACGCGCAAAGCATTTAACTGAAGAAATAAATGCTTTAGCAGATGTTCTTGACAAACAGGAAATAGATTCGACTTTTTAATTACTTGCTATTAGAGCGAAAACAAGAGGTAAAAATGAAACGATGGATGAAATCATTAGGAAAATATAAGGTATCAGTTATTTTCATTATTATTTTCCTTATCATCGAGGCAATTTGTGATATTACACTGCCAAGTTATACATCTAAGATAATAGATACAGGTATACAGAACAGTGGTATAGAACATATTGTTCCGGAAAAGATAACAAAAGAAGAATACGGATATGCCCGGCTGTTTATGGATGATGATGAAAAGCAGTTATGGGAAAATTCATACACAGAAAATGGAGATGTGTATGAGCTTAAAGCGCTAAGCAAAGACGAGCTCAACAATTTAGACAGTGAGCTTTCAGGCGCTTTAATTATGAATAATCAGCTTTCAAGTGTAGATGAAGAAACATTTGAGAAGATGATGAATCAGGAGGGCAGTCAGACAAAGATTGATCCTGCAATGCTTGGAATTACAGAGTTCCCGGCAGACTTAAGACCTATTGTTGTAAACATGACACAGGCAGGCCTTATGAATTCAGATAATCTCATTTCTATGAAGGATGAGCTTAGCTCTAAGTTAGATGAGCTTGGAGACTCCATTAAAAATTCTATGGGAATCGCATATGCCAAGAAGATGGATCAGATGGCAGGAGTTGACACTGATGCCATCCAGCAGAGATTCTTATGGGTAAATGGCGGAATTATGATTATTATAGTAGCTGTTATGGCTGTTGCAATGATTATAAATGCCCTTCTTGCTGCTAAGGTAGGTGCGGCTGTAGGTAGAGATTTAAGAGAGCAGACATATGAAAATGTTATGAGATTCTCTAACTCTGAAATTGAGAAATTCTCTGCAGCTTCACTTATTACAAGAACAACTAACGATATTCAGCAGATTCAGCAGTCCACAACACTGATACTTAGAATAGCACTTTACGCACCAATACTTGCCATTGCAGGTATCATACAGGTAGTTCTTACAGGATCAGGAATGGGCTGGATTATCGGTCTTGCTGTTGCGTTAATATTAGGCATTCTGTTTGTACTTATGGGCATAGCGGTTCCTAAGTTTAAGAGCGTTCAGAAGCTCGTTGATAACGTAAACAGAATTTCAAGAGAAATTCTTACGGGTATGCCTGTAATCAGAGCATTTAATACTGAGAAGAAGGAAGAGGCGAGATTTGAAAAGGCTAATAAGGATCTTTTCAAGACACAGCTCTTTATAGGCAGAGTAATGTCATTCCTTATGCCAATTCTTATGTTCCTCATGCTTGGTATGTCTATCTTAATCATCTGGGTTGGTGGACATAAGATTGATGAAGGTACATTACAGATTGGTCAGATGACATCATTTATCACATACTCAATGCTTATTGTAATGTCATTCCTTATGCTTACAATGCTTGCGCTTATTGTTCCGAGAGCAATGGTAGCATCCGGCAGAATTGATGAAGTTATTACTACAGAATCTTCAATCAAAAACGCAGATAATGCAGTTGAACTTAAGAATCCTGAGGGCGTTGTAGAATTTAAAAATGTTGACTTTGCCTACGACGGCGCTGATGAAGACGAAGTTCTTAAGGGTATAAGCTTTAAGGCAGAGCCTGGTAAGACAACAGCAATCATCGGTAGTACAGGATGTGGTAAAACAACACTTCTTCAGTTAATACCAAGACTTTATGACACTACACATGGTGAAGTAACTATAGACGGTATTAATGTTAAGGATATTGAGATTAAGTCATTAAGACAGGCAATCGGATATGTACCTCAGAAGAGAATCCTTTTCTCAGGAACAATTGCTTCAAATATTTCATATGGAAATGATGATGCAACTCAGGCTGAAATTGAAAAGGCAGCTGAAATTGCACAGGCTAAGGAATTTATTGAGAGTAAAGAGGATAAGTACAATTCTCCTATTTCTCAGGGTGGTACTAACGTATCCGGTGGTCAGAACCAGAGACTGCAGATTGCAAGAGCACTTGCTAAGCATCCGAAAATACTTTTATTTGACGACAGCTTTTCAGCTCTTGATATGAAGACTGATAAGATCCTTAGAGAAACTCTTGCGAAGGAAGTTAAGGATTCTACATTTATTATCGTTGCACAGAGAGTAGGAACAATCATTGATGCAGATCAGATTATCGTACTTGATGAAGGTATTATTAAGGGAATCGGAACTCATGAAGAGTTATTAAAGAACTGTGACACATATAGAGAAATTGCTGAGTCACAGTTATCTAAGGAAGAGCTTTACGGAAAGGAGGTGGCTGAATAATGGCTGATAACGGACATAAAAGACCCGGCGGTGGCGGCGGACCATTTGGTCACCAGGGACCTGGCCAGAAAGCAGATAACTTCTGGAAGTCAATAGGACGTCTGTTCAAATACATGGGCGTGTACAGAGTAATGATTATTGTTTCATTTGCTTTTTCAGCCATCAGTACGGTCTTCTTCGTTGTAGGACCTAAAATCCTCGGTAATGCTACTTCTGAACTTGCTTCAGGCCTTTCTGCCAAAATTTCAGGTAACGGCGGAATGGACTTCGATACAATCGGAAGAATACTTATCACTGTATTGATTATTTACTCAATAGGTGCGCTGTTCTCATTCCTGGCCAGCTTACTCATGACACATATTGCACAGAATCTTACATTTAAAATGCGTAAAGATATTTCTGTTAAGTTAAATAAGCTTCCAATGAGCTACTTTGAAAGTCGTAAGCACGGTGATATTTTATCTGCCATTACTAACGACGTTGATACTCTTGGTCAGGCATTAAATCAGAGTATTTCTACAATTGTTACATCTATTGCTACAATTATCGGTGTAGTTGTAATGATGCTTACAATTAATCCACTTCTTACATTAATAGCTGTAGTTATGATTCCTGTATCATTTGGATTAATTACACTTACAGTTAAGAAATCACAGAAGCACTTTATTGCACAGCAGCAGCACCTCGCTTCATTAAACGGACAGGTTGAAGAAAACTATGCAGGTCATCTCGTAGTTACTGCTTTCAATAAGGAAGAAGATGTAATCAAGGACTTCAAAGAAGAAAACAAGACAATGTACACATCTGCATGGAAGTCACAGTTTATCTCAGGACTTATGCAGCCTATAACATTTACTATAGGAAATGTGGCATATGTTGCCGTAGCTATCTTTGGTAGTATGCTTGCCATCAACGGTACAATCAGAATCGGTGATATTCAGGCATTTATCCAGTACGTAAGAAACCTTGCTCAGCCAATTCAGCAGATGTCACAGGTTATGACTCAGGTTCAGACTATGGCAGCGGCTGCTGAGCGAGTATTCCAGTTCATTGATGAACCTGATGAAAAAGTTGTTGAAAACCCAATTGCACTTCCTGAGAAAATCGAAGGAAAAGTTGAGTTTGAGCATGTTCGTTTCGGATATGTTGAAGGTCAGACAATCATTAACGACTTTACATTTACAGCACAGCCACACAATAAGGTAGCTATCGTTGGACCTACAGGTGCAGGTAAGACTACATTAGTTAAACTTCTTATGAGATTCTATGATCTCAATGGCGGTTCAATTAAGATTGATGGCGTGGACATCGGCAAGGTTGACAGATCTGAAGTAAGAAGTGAATTCGGTATGGTTCTTCAGGATACATGGTTATTCGGTGGAACTATCATGGAGAACTTAAGATACGGCAGGGAAGATGCTACTGATGAAGAGGTTATTCAGGCAGCTAAGGCAGCTTATGCTGATCACTTCATCAATAACCTTCCTGATGGTTACAATACTGTATTAAATGAAGATGCAAGTAACCTTTCACTTGGTGAAAGACAACTCCTTACAATTGCAAGAGCATTCCTTGCAGACAGAAAAATGCTTATCCTCGATGAGGCTACATCAAGTGTTGATACAAGAACAGAAGCAATTATCCAGAGTGCCATGGATAACCTTATGAAGGGTAGAACAAGCTTCGTTATTGCTCACAGATTATCTACTATTAAAAATGCGGATCAGATCCTCGTTCTTAATAAGGGTGATATTGTTGAGCAAGGTAATCACGATGAGCTTCTTGCACAGGGCGGCTTCTATGCCGATCTTTACAATTCTCAGTTCTCTGAGGAAGAGGAATAATTTGATATAATTAATGCTGAAGCTATAAAGCTGCATCGATATAGAATTATAACGATATAGTCTTATATAGATATTCAGACATATATAAAGAGAGCGGGATATGGGAAATCATATCCTGCTTTTTTAATTGGTAAATGAAATATCATATTCAGATTATATTAATTCCGGGTAATGACAGATCCTATGTTGGGTGAATCGGGATATAACACAGTTGGATAAAGTTCGCATGATGTAAGTGGATAACGTGCATCTTATAACTACAAAAAACGGTCAATTTTCACGCCAAAAGCCCTCAGACTTTCACGCAGAAACACAATAAACACCCATATCAGCACAAAATTCAGCCGAAAATTAAAAATATTAGGAATAAACCCTGTAAATAATAATAACTTATATATTCTTAATCAAAATACAAGTTTGACATTATTAAATTAAGTGACCTGACAAAATGGATTTTCAAATGAAAATTGTACACAAAATCAGGGCGTTTTTTATACTTTTTGGCCGCTTTATTTAACAATTTATAAATATTATATACTGTTAGCTGAAGCTAACTTTTTTGAACATAGTTTTTTTGTATGATAAAATTCTCCCAATATCCAAATTTATTTAAATGTCTATATAAGAAGTATACATTTAATTGTTGTTGCTATTAAATTTTATTGTTTCTATTAATATGTCACAAAGAGAGAAAGTATGAGTAGATTAACTTTAACCACAAAAGATCAGGCTCAGGAGACAATAGAGATTCTCTATAAGGATCTTGAGAGAAGAATTGAAGCAAGTCAGCCAGGTTTATGTCCGGTTGATTTAGCTGAAGCATTTGTTCACATGTGCCATGCACAGTCATGCGGTAAATGTACACCATGTAGAATCGGACTTGGTCAGCTTGGAACATTAATCAATGATGTTCTTGATGGCAAGGCTACAATGGAAACATTAGATACAATCGAGCATACTGCTGAATCAATTTTCTATACAGCAGACTGCGCTATCGGTTCTGAAGCTGCAAGAATGGTTCTCAAGGGTATCAGAGGATTCAGAGATGAGTATGAATCACATATCAATGAGGGCAAGTGTGGCGGTTCACACCACAGAGCTATTCCATGTATTTCAATGTGTCCTGCACACGTTGACATTCCTGGATATATCGCTCTTATCCATGAAGGCAGATATGAAGATGCTGTTAACCTTATAAGAAAAGACAATCCATTCCCGGCGGCTTGTGGTCTTATCTGTGAGCATCCATGTGAATCAGACTGTCGTCGTACAATGGTAGACGATCCAATCAATATTCGTGGACTTAAGAGATATGCTGTTGAACATGAAGGTGATATCAAGACACCTAAGATTATGGACAACACAGGCAAGAAGGTAGCAATCGTAGGTGGTGGTCCTGGTGGACTTTCAGCTGCATACTATCTTGCAATCATGGGACATGACGTAACAGTATACGAGCAGAGAAAGCAGCTCGGTGGTATGCTTCGTTACGGTATTCCTACATACAGACTTCCGGTTGATATTCTCGACAAGGAAATCAATGGTATCTTATCAACAGGTATCAAGACAAAGATGAACGTAAGTGTTGGTACAGATATTTCACTTGCTGACCTTCTTTCACAGAACGATGCTGTTTTCGTTTCTATCGGTGCACATACAGATAAGAAGATTGGTATCGAAGGTGAAGACGCTGAAGGCGTCACAAGTGCTGTTGAAATGCTCAGAGCTATCGGCGATCAGGAACCAATCGACTACACAGGACAGGATGTAATCGTTGTTGGTGGTGGTAACGTTTCTATGGACGTTGCACGTTCTGCTGTAAGACTTGGCGCTAAGAGCGTAAAGGTTGTTTACAGAAGAAGAATTATTGACATGACAGCTCTTGATGAGGAAATCTACGGTGCAATCGCTGACGGATGTGAAATCCTTGAGCTCAACTCTCCAGTAAGAATTGAGAAGGATGCTAACGGTAAGGTTGAGGCATTAGTTGTACAGCCACAGCTTATTGGTGAAATCAATAAGGGAAGAGCAAGCGTTAAGACTGCAGATACTCCTGAAGTTGCAATCAAGTGCGACCAGATCATCGTTGCTATCGGTCAGGGTATCGATTCATCTAAGCTTGAAGAGTCTGGTGTACATATTTCAAGAGGTCATATCGAAGCTCTTGATACATCTGACGTTGAAGGTGTTGACGGATTATTTGCAGGTGGTGACTGTGTTACAGGTCCTGCAACAGTTATTAAGGCTATTGCAGCAGGTAAGGTTGCAGCAGCTAATATTGATGAATATCTCGGATATAATCATGTTATTGATGCAGGAATCGAATTACCAAGAATCAGATTCAGTGATCATGAGCCATGTGCAAGAGTTAATATGAGAGAAATCGCTCCAGCTGAGAGAGTTAAATCATTCGATCTTATGGAGATCGGCATGACTGATGAGGAAGCTTGTCAGGAATCCGGAAGATGCTTACACTGTGACCACTTCGGTTATGGAAGCTTTAGAGGAGGTAGAAGAGAAAAATGGTAAATATTACAATTAACGGGAAAGCTGTTCAAGTACCGGAGAAAACAACTATCCTCAAAGCGGCACAGTTAGCCGGAATCAATCTTCCTACACTTTGTCATTGGGAAGGTATCAATGAAATTGGTGCATGTCGTGTATGTGTTGTTGAAGTAGAAGGCTACGACAAGTTATTTACAGCATGTAACAACACAGTAGACGAAGGTATGGTTATCTACACAAACAGCAAGAAGGCAAGAATTGCAAGAAAGAACAACGTAGAGCTTATTCTTTCACAGCACAATACAGACTGCCCAACTTGTGTAAGAAGCGGTAACTGTGCATTACAGAAGGTTTCTAATGAACTTAACATTAGTGAAATCAGCTACGAGAAGAATGTTCCTATCGCTAAGCTTGATAAGACATTCCCATTCACAAGAGATGATTCAAAGTGTATTAAGTGTATGCGTTGTGTACAGGTATGTGACAACATGCAGAACACACACGTTTGGGATGTAATCAACACAGGTTCAAGAACAACTGTAGGTCTTTCATCAGGTGACTGCTTAGATCATACAGACTGTGCTATCTGTGGTCAGTGCGTAAAGCATTGTCCTGTAGGTGCTCTTAGAGAAAGAGACGATACAGACAGATTATTTGATTGTATTGAAGATCCTGAAAAGATCGTTGTTATGCAGATTGCTCCTTCTATCAGAGCTGCATGGGGCGAGCCTTTCGGTTTAGATGATGAAACAGCTTCAATGCAGAGACTTTGTGCTGCATTTAAGGAAATGGGCGTAGATTATGTATTCGATACAGACTTCGCAGCTGACCTTACAATCATGGAAGAAGCAAATGAATTCGTTCATAAGCTTACACATGCTGATGACGCTACTAAGTTCCCAATGTTCACATCATGCTGTCCTGCATGGATTCGTCACTGTAAAGCGTTCCACCCAGACTTCGTAGATCAGCTTTCTACATCAAAGTCACCACAGCAGATGTTCGGACCTATTGCAAAGACATACTATGCAAACATTCTTGGTGTTGATCCTAAGAACATAGTTTGTGTATCTGTAATGCCTTGTGTTGCTAAGAAGAAGGAAGCTGAAATTCCTGTTCTTAATGATGCATGTGGCGAACCAGACGTTGATTTCTCTATCACAACAAGAGAAGTTGCACGTATGATCAAGGCTGCTAACATCAACCCTGCAGGTCTTGAAGAAATCGAACTTGATATGCCTCTTGGTATCGGTACAGGTGCCGGTCATATCTTCGGTGCAACAGGTGGTGTTATGGAGGCTGCTCTTAGAACAGCTTACAATATCGTAACAGGCGAAAATGCTGATCCTGATGCATTTAAGGAAGTCAGAGGACAGGGTGAGTGGAGAGAGCTTACACTCGATGTTAACGGTATAACTTTAAAGATTGCAGTAGTTCACACTCTTGGTGCAGCAGACAGACTTCTTGATGCATTAAGAAAGGGTGAAGTAGAATATCACTTCGTAGAAGTTATGGCTTGTCCTGGTGGTTGCGTTAACGGTGGTGGTCAGCCAATCGTTAACGGATACAGCAAGCAGAAGGAAAGAGCTGATATCCTCTACAAGATCGATAAGAATGATAAGTTAAGATTCTCACATGAGAACCCATCTATCATTGCCGTATACAAGGACTTCTTAGGCGAGCCACTTTCAGAGCTTGCTGAAAAGCTTCTTCATACAGATCATCATGCATGGAAAATGTATAATGAAAAGTAATTTAGCATAAAATATATCCGGTTTTATAACGGAATATTTAAAATATAAAAAGACTATAGTAATTACATTTTGTGATGTGATTCTATAGTCTTTTTTGATGTAAAACAGTTATTTATCATTAATATGGTAAGAATTAATTAACGAAGTTATAAAGTCGTGTAAAAAAGCCTTGTATTGTATTAAATTATGTACAATCAATTTGACTTTAATGTACGTATCAATTATTATTAAAATATTATAATTTAATGTAATTAGTATAAAATTATATTAAATTGCAGCCGGTAAAAATAGTCGCTATCGATTGCCGGTTTTGACATTTTTGTCTCATCAGAAACATAACCGGTGTTTAGAGACGCAATTGATTTTACGGAGGTCATTATGAAGGTATTGTCGGTTTTAGTCGCACTTACGGCAACTGTTGGAATACTATTTCTTGTATCCGCTCCGACTGGTGGTGGCCATGGCGAAGGACATGGAAGCGAACATACGGAAACGGAACATGTAGAAGAGACAACAGAGGAACACCATTCCGGTGATAACGGCTATATTGTTAATGTATTTGAGCCTGATTACAGATACTAATGATTATACAATGATGGAAATTAATCTTAATACGCTGTAAGGGCTCTTTTATTATTATTGAAAGGGGATAAATATGTTCTACGCAATTTTCTTCTTTGCTTGGATGGTGTTTAACGGAAGATGGACATTGGAAGTTATGCTGTTCGGATTCGGAATAGCTGCTGTAGTGTACCTGTTTTCCTGGAAAGCACTTGGATATGGTCCTAAGCAGGAAGCATTTATATTTAAAAATATCGGAAGACTTTTTAAATATGCATTTGTTTTATGGTGGGAAATCGTTAAAGCAACATTCGGAACTTTAAAATTTATAATGACACCGGGCGACACCATTGAACCTCGTCTTGTATATTTTAAAAATCCGGATATTAAATCAGACGTTGGTAAGGCGACTCTTGCAAACTCAATCACTATGACTCCGGGTACAATTACTTGCGATATAGATGATGATGTTTTCATAGTACATGCCCTTGACGTAAGTATGTCAGAAGGTATGGACGAGTCGATATTTGTTGAGCAGATTAAGAAAATGGAGGAGAAGTTATAATGATTGAAAAAACGTTATATTCAGATGTCTTCCTTCTTGTATGTATGTTTGCCATGGCAGCTATTCTGTTAATGCAGCTGATCCGAGCTATTAAGGGACCAAGATACACAGACAGAATTCTTGCCGGTAATATGATAAGTACAACTACAATGGCATTTATCTGTCTTCTTGCCATATTCCTGCATGAGGACTTCATATTTGACGTTGCAGTAATTTATGCCGTTCTAGGATTTATTGCAGTTGTTGTTCTTTCTAAGATTATTGTTGCAAAAGAAAAGAAGCATAAGCTTCGCGGCGACGAGAAATCAAGAGTGGTAAATGTTAACAGAGAGGAGGACGAAGAATAATGCTTATAAGATTTATTATTGCAGCATGCCTTATTGGCTTCGGAGTCTTCCTGTTTGCCATGTCAACATTTGGTGTATTTAAGTTTAAATATGTCCTTAACAGAATGCACGCAGCGGCAATCGGCGATTCACTTGCATTGTTCTCACTTCTTGCCGGTGTTGGCGTTATGACAGGATTTACATATGCAACACTTAAACTTGTAATTATCTTAGTGTTCTTCTGGCTCGCAGCCCCTGTTTCTTCTCACATGATTGCCAAGATGGAAATTGCAACAATCACAGAAGAGGATGCTGAAGAGTTCAAGAAAAGATTTGATGAGGGGGTAGATAAGGATGTTTGATGCAACTACATTACTTGTATGGATCCTTTTAGGCTTTCTCATCTTATGCGCAATAGCGTCAACTGTAGTTAAGAGCCTCTTAACTACTACTTTAATATATATGTCATACGGACTTGTTATGTCCATAATATGGTTATTCCTTGAGTCACCTGACCTTGCGGGAACAGAAGCAGCGGTTGGTGCCGGAGTAACAACCATATTATTCTTTGTTACATATAATAAGATTAAGGCTTTGGACAGAAAGAAAAAGGAAGAAGAAGCTAATAAAAAATCTGAATCTGAAATAGAAGAAAAAGAAGACGATAACACTTAAGGAGGAGAACAATGGAAGATAAAGATAAAAAACAGCTCTCCTCCACACCTAAGAAACATAATGCATTTGTTGACTGGGTAAATGGTGAAGAGCGTCCAAAGGAAGAAAAAACTGTTATCAGAGAAAATATCAGAAGACCTAAAAAAGAGAAAAAAATAGACGAGATAAAGAATTATAAGAAATTCAAAAAGGTTTATATCGGACTCGCAATAGCAATGTGCTGTGCATTTATAGTTCTTCTTTTAGTAGCAGTTAACTTTGATCCATCATTTGGAGTTATTGATGCACCTACAAATAATGAAGTTGCAACAAAGTACATCGAAGACGGTGTAACTGATACAGGTGCAACTAACGTTATTGCAGGTATGATTCTTGACTACAGAGCATTTGATACTCTTGGTGAATCAACAGTTCTTTTCTCAGCTGTAGCTGCAGTAATCATTCTTCTCAGAAGAGATGAGGAAAAGAGATCAGCCAAGGAAAAGGCAGAGTTCGATGCAGAGACAGCTACTCTTAAAGAGGAAACTCTTACTGAAGAAAAATATCCAAATATTATTCTTCAGGTTATTTCTAAATATGTAGTTCCGATTATATTTGTTTTCGGAATATATGTTGTTCTTAACGGACACATTTCTCCCGGTGGTGGTTTCTCAGGCGGAGCCATCATCGGTGCCGGACTTATACTTTATGCAGTATCATTCGGCGAAAGAAAAGCGAAGAAATTCTTCAATTTCAAAATATTTACAGCAATTACAAGTGGTGCATTATTAACATATGCAGGACTTAAATGCTATTCATTCTATACAGGTGCCAACCATTTACATTCAATTATTTCAACAGGTACACCGGGAGCAATCCTCAGTGGTGGACTTATCCTTCCACTTAACATTTGTGTAGGACTTATAGTTGCATGTACAATGTTCGGCTTCTACAAATTATTCTCGAAAGGAGAGATTTAAGCTTATGGATTATATCTTGAATCATTATTATGAAATAGCTTCAATGATTCTGTTTGGTATAGGCTTAATGGGACTTTTGCTTCATAACAATCTTGTTAAGAAAGCTATAGGCCTTAACATTATGGATACAGCTGTATATCTCTACCTTGCTTCGAGAGGTTTTGTATTTGGAAGAGTTGCTCCAATTCTTGGAGACAACCTCTCACCGGATGCAGCTCAGTATATTAACCCTATACCGGCAGGCCTTGTACTTACCGGAATCGTAGTTTCTGTTAGTACAACAGCATTTTTCCTTGCTCTTATACAGAGACTTTATAAGAAATATCACACTCTTAACCTTGATGAAATCATGATTAAGAGTAAGCAGGAAAAGGAGGGTGAATAATGCCATTTATATATAATGTACCCTTCATAAGTATCCTGTTACTTTTGATAATTGCGATGCTTACTCCATTTATCAGAAAATGGGGAAAGGTAGCATGCACATTCAACCTTGCGGCAGTAATATTTACAGGTGCAATAAATGCTGCATTACTTGTTAACCTTGTTTCAAATGATGCAAGCTTCACATACATGATGGGTCATTTCCCTGCTCCATTCGGTAACGAATTAAAGGCTGGTCCATACGAAGCTCTTATCGCTACTGTATTCTGCTTTGTTATGGCATTGTCAATTATCGGTGGATTAAGAAATGTATTTGAAGACGTTAAGCCTAAGAAGCAGTATTTATACTTTATAATGCTTGACCTTCTTCTTTGCTCATTACTTGCTCTCACATATACAAACGATATGTTTACTGCATACGTATTTATCGAGATCAATACAATTGCTTCCTGTGCAATTGTTATGGCAAAGGACTCAGGCAAGACTATCGTGGCAACAACACGTTACATGATAATGAGTGCCATTGGTTCAGGTTTATTCCTTCTTGGAATTTCAATGATTTACGGATTCACAGGTCACCTTCTCATGGAGCCTTTAGGAGAATCCATAAGAGCATTATGGGCAACTGGACAGTACACAATTCCACTTGTTACATCTATCGGATTAGTAGCGGTTGCAATTGCAATTAAGGCAGCACTTTACCCATTCCATTCATGGCTTCCAAGTGCTCATGCATCTGCAACGTCAACATCCAGTTCAATACTTTCAGGACTTGTACTTAAGGGCTACATTGTTCTCTTAATCAAGTCAGTTTACAGAGTATTTACTCCTGAGGTTATGCAGGAGACACACATGGCAGATGTTCTTCTCGTGCTTGGTGTTCTCGGAATGATGATGGGATCTATCAATGCTTTACGCGAGAGACATTTGAAGCGAATGGCTGCTTACTCATCTGTAGCTCAGATCGGATATATCTTTATGGGTATAGGAATTAATTCTGAACTCGGAATTATAGCGGCTACATTACATATCATTTCACATGCTTTAACAAAACCTATGTTGTTCCTTTCTGCAACAGGTCTTGCAAATGTATCAGGACATTCATATGACTTTAAGAAGTTAAAGGGAGCGGCTCATAAGAATAAGCTTGCGGGTATTGCATTTACAATTGGTGGTCTTTCAATGATTGGTATCCCATTATTTGCAGGTTTCGTTTCTAAGCTTTACTTCTCTGTTGGAGCAATTGAATCTGACTGGTTCAGATTACCTGTAGTATTAATTGCCCTTGCTATTTCTACAGCTCTTAATGCTGTATATTACCTCGGTGCAGTTATTAACATCTGGAGATTACCTGAAGATCATCATGAAGGACATCATGGATATTCAGAGGAAGTTCCTTATATCAGCACACCTGTAAAACATGCTGATTTAACAGGTTATACTCTTGATGCAAAATACGAACATGAAGTTGTTGAGACAAAAACTGCTGAAGAGCTCGCCCTTGAAGAGGAGGAACACGCTCATCATAACGAGAACTACAAAAACTCTGCAGGATTTGTTATTGCGATGGTTATCTTTATCGCAAGCAACTTTGGATTTGGAATATTCTATGAACCAATAGTCAGAATAATTCGAATGGGCATTGAGCTCTTATAATGAAAGGATATTTATATGGCAGGAGTAACATTGCTAATACCCATACTACTGCCTGTTATTGCCGGATTGTTTGTCTTTCCTATGAAGGACGCTAAAGCAAGAAAGACTTTAATCTCAATCGTACTTATAGCAAATGCTGCTATAGTATGCGGATTGGCCTTTACAGATGGACTCAGCCTTCAGCTTTGGACCATTGCGGATAATATGATAGTTGGATTCCAGCTTGATTCCATATCCAAATTCTTTGCTTGTCTTATGGCAATAATATGGATGTTAGTAGCATTTTTTGCCTATGAATATATTCAGCACGAAGGTGATGAATCAAGATTTTTAGGCTTTTATACAATGACAGGTGGTATTCTCGTAGGACTTTGCTATTCAAGTAATTTAATTACTTTATATATGTTCTTTGAGATGATGTCTATTATGACAGTTCCACTTGTAATTCATTCAAGAACTAAGGAAGCTATTGCTGCCGGAATGAAGTATCTTGGATATTCTATTTTTGGAGCGGGCTTCGGTTTATTCGGACTTTTCTTCCTTAATAGATTTGCCGGTGGAAACTTAATCTTCCAGCCGGGTGGTGTTCTCAATCCATCACTTGTTGAAGGACATGAGACATTAGTACTTGTTGTTACATTAATTATGATTATAGGCTTTGGTGCAAAGGCGGGTATGATTCCGCTTCAGGCATGGCTTCCAACAGCCCACCCTGTTGCACCTGCTCCGGCTTCTGCAGTACTTTCAGGTATTATTACAAAGGCTGGTGTACTGGCAATCATAAGAGTTATATTCTACCAGGTTGGTACGGACATGCTCCGTGGCACATGGGTACAATACATGCTCATCATCCTTGCACTTACAACAGTATTTGTAGGATCAATGCTTGCCTTTAAAGAAAAGCTTCTCAAGAAGAGACTTGCATATTCTTCTGTCAGCCAGGTTTCATATGTACTCTTTGGATTATTCCTTATGACACCTGCATCAGTAGAAGGTGCACTTCTCCAGGTTGTGTTCCACGCAATCGCTAAGAATATCTTATTCTTATGTGCCGGAGCAATCATTTACAAAACACATAAGACATATGTGTATGAGCTCCGTGGCATAGGAAAACAAATGCCTATAGTAATGTGGTGCTTCACACTAGCTTCACTTTCACTTGTAGGTATTCCACCATTTGCCGGATTCTTCAGTAAATGGTATCTGGCTACAGCAGCACTTTCACCAGAATTTGGTGCATTGGGAATCGTTGGAGCTGCAGTATTATTGCTTTCAGCTTTACTTACAGCAGGATACTTATTCCCTATTGTGCAGACAGCCTTCTTCCCGGGCAAAGATTATAACTACGCAGGTCTTGTTAAAACAGAACCTAATGCTTATATGACAGTACCTTTAATTATCTTATCTGTATGTGCTCTGGGACTTGGAATTATGCCTGGTGGACTTACAGGTGCAATCGGCAACATTATTTCAGTTATATTACCGGTTTAACCGTATTGATTATTTTTTAGAAGGGAGTAAATATGGCGGCATTGCTTTTAATACCGATTATATTTCCTATTGTCATGGGCTTCATACTCATGTGCAACGGGATCAAAGATAATCGTCAAAGACATATATATGTAGCAATGGTTTGTATTATTAATATGATTCTCGCAATCGTATTTATGTTTACTGTACCTGAACAATCCTTTACGGTGATACGTTTTTCGGAAATCGTTAGTATAACCTTTAGAGTGGATGGTTTATCTACAGTATTTGGAATGATTGTTTCTACACTCTGGGTAGTAACAGCATTCTATGCATTCGAATATATGTCACATGAACATAATGAGAATAAGTTCTTCTCATTCTTCATTATTTCATTTGGTGTGATTATGGGAATCGTATTTGCATCGAACTTAATCACAATGTATTTATTCTACGAATTACTTACAGCTGCAACTTTACCTCTCGTTATGCATGAGATGGACAAAAAGGCTGCATCTGCAGGTAAGAAGTATGTAATTTATTCAATTACAGGTGCGAGCTTTGGTTTTATCGCAATCATGCTCCTCATGTACTTTGGTGTTTCGCTTGATTTCGTATACGGTGGAATTCTTACAGATTTAGCTAAGATCTCAGGTCATGAGCAGTTACTTCTTGTTGGATTTATCTGTGCATTCTTCGGCTTCGGTGTAAAGGCGGCAATCTTCCCGTTCTTCAACTGGCTGCCAAGTGCCGGTGTTGCTCCAACACCTGTAACAGCACTTCTTCATGCCGTAGCGGTTGTTAACGCCGGTGTGTTTGCGATTATGAGAGTTACATATTACAGCTTCGGTACCGATCTGTTATATGGAACATGGGCACAGTTCGTCTGTATGCTCGCAGCCATCATAACCATAATATTTGGTTCTTCAATGGCTCTTCGAGAAAATCATATTAAGCGACGTCTTGCTTACTCAACAGTAAGTAACCTTTCTTATATGTTATTCTCACTTATGATTATGACACCTGAAGGACTTGTAGGCGGAATGACACACATGATGTTCCATTCAGTTCTTAAGATCACATTGTTCTTCGTTGCAGGTGCAATTATTGTTACAACAGGAAGGGAATATGTAGATCAGTTAGCGGGCTTTGGTAAGACAATGCCTATCACAATGGCTGCATTTACAATATGTTCTCTCGGGCTTATCGGTGTACCACCTCTTATGGCTATAACAAGTAAGTGGATGATAGGAACTGCAGCTGCCAATACAGACTTAGTTCTTTCATATGTTGGTATTGGAGCACTTATTATTTCAGCTGTACTTACATCTTTATATTTATTCCAGATTATCATCAAGGCATACTTCCCTGATAAAGGATTAAACCTTGAGAGAATGAACAAAGGTGTTAAGGATCCGGGAAAATGTATGACAATTCCAATGATGGGTCTCAGTATCGCATCAATCGTAATTGGCGTATATCCAACACCATTTATTAATATGTTCCAGCATATAGCAGGTATTTTATAAACAAATACACACATAAGGAGGTGAGATAAGCTTGTCAGGTAATTTACTTATTTTGTTTTTAGTATTCTTTCCGTTTGCGGCAGGACTTGTTAATTACTTATTAGGCAGACACAACAAGACCGGCAGAGACAGAGTGGCTATTTTAATTACCGCGATTGAGCTTGCTGCGACTATAGTTCTTGTGGCTATGTCGCTTGAAACCCCTACTGATTTATATTGGGAAGGATTTGCGGGCTTTGGCTTACACTTCAGAGCTGACGGATTCAGATTAGTAATGGCCATGATAGCGGCTATAACATGGTTCTTTACTACTGTTCAGAGTATTGAATACTTTAACAAACTCAATGGCCGAAACAGAAACAGATATTACATGTTTATGCTCTGGACACTTGGAGCAACAATGGCAATATTCCTTTCGGCTAACTTATACACAACATTTATATTCTTCGAAGTAATGACATTTACATCATATGTTCTTGTTATTCACGGAGAATCAGAAAAAGCAATTGATGCATCAAAGAGCTACTTAGGATTTGGTGTGCTTGGTGGTCTTGTAACACTTATGGGATTATTCATGCTTCAGGCCAACATCGGTACTCTTGAAATGGATCAGATTTTAAGTGCCATCCAGTCATCAGGCACAAGCTATGGAATGGTACTTGCATCAGGATTACTTATCTTATTTGGTTTCGGTGTAAAGGCGGGTATGTACCCACTTCACACATGGCTTCCAAAGGCCTACGTTGCAGCTCCGGAACCTGCTACAGCATTACTTTCAGCAGTGCTCAGTAAGGCAGGTATCTTTGGTATCTTCGTTGTAACAGGTCAGATACTTCTCCATGACTATACATGGGGACTTGTAATCCTTATTGCAGGAACTCTTACAATGCTTACAGGAGCAATGCTCGCTGTGTTCTCTACTAACTTCAAGAGAACAATTGCATGTTCTTCAATGTCACAGATCGGTTTCATCCTTGTTGGAACAGGTATGCAGGCAGTTTTAGGAGAGCACAACGCAATTGCAGTACAGGGTTCTGTATTACATCTTGTAAACCACTCATTTATCAAGCTTGCACTCTTTATGGTTGCCGGCATCATCTTTATGAATCTTAAGGACTTCGATCTCAATAAGATTAAGGGATGGGGTAGAAACAAGTGGCTTATTAAGCTTGTAAGTGCATCAGCAATTTTAGGTGTTGCCGGTGTTCCATTCTTCAACGGATACATCAGTAAGACGCTTATTCACGAAAGCTTAGTTGAATATATTGCAATGTTCCCTGAAACAACAGGCATGGCAGTATTATTCAAGATAATAGAAGCGCTATTCATATTTACAGGTGGTTTAACATTCTGTTACATGCTTAAAATATTTGTAGCGGTATTTATTGAAAAGAATAACGATCCTGAATTACAGGCTGAATACAGCAAGAAGTCAAAATACGTTAGTATTCCAGTTAAGATTCTCTTAGGAATTCTTGGAGTATTATTCCCTGTAATCGGTATCCTTCCACACTACACACAGGATGTTATCGGAGACATGTCACAGCATTTCTTAAATGGTCACGGCATGGAACATCAGGTAGCATACTTCTCATGGGCAAATATAAGTGGAGCTCTTGCTTCTCTTTCAATCGGAGCATTGTTCTACTTCCTTATCGTAAGACCTTGCCTCATGAAGAAGAGAGAGGATGGAAAGAAAGACTATATCGACGCTTGGAACTACAAGCTTGATATGGAAAAATATTTCTACCGTCCAACACTTCTTACAGTATTACCATTTATCGGTGCATTTGCTGCAAGACTTGTATTCATCGTTGGTGATGGTGTGGCATGGCTTTACAAGTCATTATTCTTCATCAAGAGACCTGAGAGATTTAACTCTAAGGAAGAAGATGAATTTGCATTATACGAAAAGCCACAGAAGGCAGAGAGAGTTCCAAGAGGAATTTCTTACAGCTTATTGCTCTTTGTGATAGGTATGGTTGCAGTACTCTACTTTGTACTTCTTGTAGCATTTAACTAAAATGCATGTGCGTACCATTTGGTATTTACAGATATATATGTGAGATTAAGTTCTTAATATATAAATAAAGCTCGTATAGAGCATAAACGGATGTTGCTGTTAAACAGTGGCATCCGTTTTTTATTTGTATTGATGTGAAATACATTCTATTTGTATTGTAGCAAAATGCATATTACTTGTACTGCTGTGTAATGCATCGTATTCGCTATTGCCTGATTGTCAAATGTAATAATTCAGCATCTTCAGTCCATAAATCACTATTTGATAAATTGATTAAATGCAGCATTTATAGTATTACTGTATATATGTGATTTAGTATGTTATGGGTGGCGTAGAGAGTTAAAGCCTTTATAACTAATATTCAGGAGAGGATGTGTATGTAATATACACAGGTAAATAATTATGAGTTTAAATGAAACACCGGTTTCCGAAAGAGTTCAGATTGGATTCCTTGGTAATGTAAATGCAGGTAAATCTTCAATCATTAATGCCATTACCGGACAGAACATTTCCGTGGTGTCTGAGTTTAAGGGCACAACTACAGACACGGTAAAAAAGACAATGGAGCTCCATAAGGCTGGTCCTGTGGTTTTAATTGATACACCGGGATTATCAGATGATGGGGAAATAGGCTCTCTTAGAATGAAAGCCACAATGAAAGCGCTGGATAGCGTAAATGTAGCAGTAATCGTTACAACACCGGCTGAGACAGATGCAGATATTGAGCCGTTGATAAAGCTGTGTCGCGAAAAAGATATTCCATATATTGTAGTCTGCAATAAAATGGATGGATTTGCAGGAAATGCAGAAGATATTCACGCTGATATCCTGGTTTCTGCGAAAGAAAAGACAAATATAGAAGAGTTAAAGAATCTATTAGAAGAGAAAATAATTCTTTTTAATGAGAGCAAAACAGAGAGATTTATTATTTCCGATAAGCTTAAGAAAAACTCTCTGGTAACGCTTGTCATTCCTATTGATGAATCAGCTCCAAAGGGCAGACTTATCCTTCCACAGCAGCAGGTTATAAGAGATATTCTGGATGCAGGCTCCCAGGCTATATGTGTAAAAGATACTGAGCTTGAAGAATTTATGACAAATGGAGCAGGCAGATACACAGATCTTGTTATTACGGACAGTCAGGTATTTAAGTTTGTAGATAAGGTCGTTCCGGAAAATGTTTCACTTACATCATTTTCCATTCTTATGGCCAGATATAAAGGATTTCTCGATATGGCCTTAGAGGGCGTGTATCACATTGATAATCTTAAGGATGGAGACAGAGTATTAATCTCTGAAGGATGCTCACATCACAGACAGTGTGAAGATATTGGTTCTGTAAAAATACCTAAGCTGCTTAAGAAATATACAGGCAAGGAGCTTTCAATAGAGCTATCAAACGGGACATATTTCCCGGAAGATCTTTCAGGCTTTGACCTTGTTATTCACTGCGGTGGCTGTATGTTAAGTGAAAAGCAGGTATTAAGCCGTATGAAGCACATACATAACAGCGGCGTAAAGGTAACTAATTACGGAATAGCAATCAGCTATATGAACGGTATTCTGAAAAGAGCCGTTAAGATATTGGAAGATTGAGGACAGATGTTAAAATTGTCATTATAATATATGAAGACTGAGTACGAAAATTAAAATTGTCATTGCAGTATAAAAAGATATACTTGAAAGTTATGTAATAATTTTATATAAAATTTAGACGAAATAGATATTTTATCAAAATTTTAAGAACTAATACATTTTAATGTGATATATTGTATAAGTCAGATATTGATAAAGGAAGATACTGAATCGGGGTTTAACCGTTTAAATAATATCTTCATGTTTTATGAAGGGGGATTATTATGAAGAAGAAAATATTATTATCAATTGCAGGCGTAGCAGCATCAGGTGTAATTCTTGCAGGATGTGGAAGCAGTACAACACAGAATGAAACAACTACAGCGCCTGTTACAACGACAGCAGCTGCTAATACTGAAACAACAGCTGCAGCTACAACAATGCCAACTACAACAGCTGAAACTTATACAAATGAAAGTTATGCTTATAACTTAACAGTTAATAAGTATCTTGCAGGATACTCAAAAGCTGAAAAGTTAGAGTATAAGAATTCTATCGGTGATTCATATGAATATGATATAGAAGATAATGTTTCATCTCACGCTATTGAAGCAAAGGTGGATTCTGACATGGCAGATATTGCTAAGCTTTTAGATCAGGGCAGATTAGAAAAAGATGGCGCAACAATCTACTATGTTTACGGTATTGAAGACTTAAAGTATGAAATGAAAGCATATAAGTATGTAGGCCCATCAGGTGATACAAGTTCATACTTAGAGCTTAAGGTTGAAAGTGGAAGTGAATTCTCACCTACTGAATTATTATCATTACTTGATAATGAATATATCACTGTAACAGCTAAATAATTACATCTTATGTAAAAATATTTCGCTATATAACTGAAATAGAAATTCAAAATAAATATTGAAAAGTGCGAAGTGAGAGATATATACATGTAAATGTTTCATATAATCATTTCGCATTTTTTGTGTTTATAAATATTTGGGGAAATATAGTTAAGTTAGTAGTTAACAGCTGAAAGGAATTATAAGCATTAGCATTTTTGATATATTGTGATAATCAATGGTTAATCATTGATTTATCCTGATTAATTGTTGATATATCGTTTTTCGGTCAGGCTTTGGTATAGGACTTGTGTTGTATTGAGGTTATTATGAGCACAAATATAGAATTAATAAAGAAATTAAGAAAAGACACCATACTGGAATCGCACGAGTTAAAACAGCTTCTTACAACTCTTACAAAGGAAGATGAGGAGTTCTTATATTCTCAGGCAAGGGAAGTAAAGAAAGAAGTATACGGGGATGAGGTATACATAAGAGGACTTATTGAATTTACAAATTATTGTAAAAAAGACTGTGTATACTGTGGAATCAGGGCAGGTAACAGAAATGCCGACAGATACAGACTATCATTTGATGAAATTATGGAATGCACTGATTTAGGTTACGGCCTGGGATTCAGGACATTTGTACTTCAGGGGGGAGAAGATCCATTTTTTACTGATGATTATATGTGTGAGATTATCCGTGCAATTAAGCAGCGTCATGCTGACTGTGCAATTACTCTTTCCATAGGCGAGAAGAGTCATGAGGCATATGTTAAGCTTTATGAAGCGGGAGCGGACAGATATCTCCTCAGACATGAAACAATTAATCCTGAGCACTACAGCAAGATTCACAGCCCTTCCCAGAGTATTGCCACAAGAGTGGAGTGCTTAAAGGATCTTAAATCAATAGGATACCAGGTTGGCTGTGGAATAATGATAGGCTCTCCATATCAGACAGTGGACAACATTGTTGAGGATCTGCTCTTTATGAAGTCATTCCAGCCTCACATGATAGGAATGGGGCCATTTATCGCCAATCACGATACACCATTTGCTGATATGCCAAATGGAAAGTTAGAGGATACTCTTCATGTTCTTGCAATAACAAGACTCATGCAGCCAAATGCTCTTCTTCCTGCAACAACAGCACTTGGTTCTATCAATAAAACAGGCAGAGAGCAGGGTATCCTTGCCGGAGGAAATGTTGTTATGCCTAACCTTTCACCTACAAGCGTAAGAGCGAAATACGCGTTATATGACGGTAAAATCTGTACAGGTGATGAGGCAGCGGAGTGCATTATGTGTCTTACACGCCGTGTTGAAACAACAGGCAATCACATTGCAAATGTACGAGGTGATTCAAAGGTTGAATTTAAAGATAAGAGTACGTTGTAATAAAAAGCCCGGACCTGAGTCCGGGCTTTTTGTATGTTATGTGCATTTATTAGTGTGTGTATATGATATGTGTATTTAGTATGTGTGTATGTTATGTGATATGTTTAGTTTAGCATTTTAATCAGTCCTTTTTAGGGTAGAATCCACTTGGAGCACCGCTTAAGTTAATAAGGATGTTCTTCATCTGTGTGTAGTGCTCTAAGATAACCTTATGAGTCTCACGGCCGATACCTGACTTCTTGTAACCACCGAATGGTGCACCTTCAGGAATTGCGTTGTATGTGTTGATCCATACACGGCCTGTCTCGATAGCACGTGATATACGAACAGCTCTGTTGATATCATTTGTAAATACAGCACCACCAAGGCCGTATTCGCTGTCGTTAGCCATTTCGATAACTTCGTCTTCTGATTTGAACTTGATGATGCAGGCAACAGGTCCGAAGATCTCTTCCTTAGCAACTCTCATGTCGTTAGTTACATTGCCAAGAAGTGTTGGACGGATGAAGCATCCATTTCCAAGGCCATTTTCTGTGAACTGCTCGCCACCGCAAAGAAGAGTAGCACCTTCGTCAGTACCAATCTTAACGTAGCTGAGGATCTTGTTCATCTGACGCTTGTCAATCTGTGAACCCATCTGAGTATTAGGATCAAGAGGGTTACCAACAGTTACGCTGTTAAATCTCTTAACGAGTTCCGGAACGAACTTGTCATAGATATCCTCATGAACGAAGATTCTTGAACCTGCACAGCAAACCTGACCCTGGTTGAAGAGGATACCAAGCTGAGCACCGTCAAGAGCCTGCTCAAAGTCACAGTCAGGGAAGATGATGTTAGCTGACTTACCACCTAACTCAAGTGTAGCAGGGATAAGCTTTTCAGCAGCTGCCTTGGCAACGTTGTAACCAATCTCTGTTGAGCCTGTGAATGCAAGCTTGTCAAATCCTTCATGATCAAGGATATACTGACCTGACTTAGAACCAGAACCTGTGATTACGTTGAATACACCTGCAGGTAAAACGTCCTGAATAAGTTTTGCGAACTCAAGTACACTGAGGGGAGTTGTACTTGATGTCTTAAGAACTGTACAGCATCCGCTGGCAAGTACAGGAGCAAGCTTCCATGCGCCCATAAGGAATGGGAAGTTCCATGGAACAATCTGACCTACAACACCGATAGGTTCACGAAGGATAAGGCTTAATGTGTTATTGTCTAACATCTTAGCACTGTCTTCTTCAGAAATGATTGCTGCTGCGAAGTAACGGAAATGCTCAGCTGCTAAAGGAACGTCAACTGCCATTGTCTCTCTGATTGGCTTGCCATTATCCATTGTTTCAACAGTTGCAAGTAACTCAGCATTTGCATCGATGATGTCTGCAATCTGGTTAAGGATTTTAGCTCTTTCTTTAACAGTTGAGTTCTTCCATGTCTTAAATGCTTCTCTTGCTGATGATACAGCTGCATCTACATCTTCTTTTGTTGCTTCCGCAACTTCTGCGAGGAGTGAGCCATCAACAGGGCTGTATGCTTTAACTGTCTGTCCGTCTGATGCGTCTCTCCATTCACCATTTATGAATAATTTGTATCTTTCCTGTAATTTAACTTCCATAAGAAACCTCCTTCATAATCATAATCAACAATGTGTATTTGATTTAAATTATTAGTTATTAAATGCTTTAAATTAATTTCTTGAACTCAATTAACGTAGGCTCATAATACACTCTGCTGTATTCCATGACAAATACCAAAAAATATATTTTTTATAGGACCAGTTTTAAATATTGGTTTTGAAAAATGCTGATTTAAGAAGGCATATAATGAAAGAAAATTTAAATAGAATACTAAAAATGTATGGGAAAATATGGTTAAAATAAAAATATTTTCAAAAAAATTTTTTATTCATGACAAAATCCGGAGAGATTATTGCAAAATTTATGAAAAATGATAATGGAATTCAAAGAAATTTTTGCAAAATATAAGAAAATCGTAACGGAAATTTAGAAAGAAAAATGAAAATAACATATGGAAAAACATATCAAAATTATCCAAATAAAATGGGGGTTAAATACATTGACAAAAACAAATTTTCGATTTATCCTGTGAACAGGATTTCGATTTTCGAAATCCATTTTAATATCTTTTTCTTTTTATTCTGTAATTTTCAGTAGATCTTTTTTGTTTTAATGCAGATATTTTTGTTTTAATTCAGTAATTTTCAGCAGATTTTTTCAATTTGATCGAGATTTTTCGTCAGAATTTTTATTTTTGCGTCTTGTTTTAAGGGACTTTATTTCGCGTATTTCCAGGAGATTATTTTTATTTTTTTCAGGAAACGATTCGTTTCATTACATTCAAAAACAGGTATAAATATGCACATTGGTGACATAATTAATAACAGATATAAAGTGTCGGAAATTGCAGGCAGAGGAGCATTAAGTGCCGTGTATAAGGCATTTGATATGAAACTTTGCATAAATGTTGCGATTAAAGAGACCGGCAATTCTCATGCTCCGGAAGCCATGCGGGAAGCGGAAATATTAAATGAATGCAGGCATCAGTACATCCCAAGAATAATAGATATAGTGTATTCCGACACTTCCGTTTTGATTATTGAAGATTATATAGAGGGCAAAGACTTAAGCAAAACATGTGAAAATGATTCATTGTCCTGCAAGCAGATTTCAAGAATAATTATGCAGATTTTGTCGGTGCTGGAATATTTGCATGGTCATAATCCGCCCATTATTTATTCGGATTTAAAGCCGGGAAATATTATACTTTCACAGGACAACAACGCTTATTTAATTGATTTTGGTGCGGCCATGTACAGAGATAATAAAAATGTCTGGGGTACATATGGATATGCCTCTCCAGAACAGGCTTTAAATGGATTGGTGGATGAACAGACTGACATATATTCATTTGGGAAGACCTGCTTTGAGCTTTACAGGCATTCGGGTAAAAAGATTAACCGAAACATTTACAACATTCTTTTAAAATGCATTTCGGCCGATAAAGACAGGCGCTACAAAAGCATATCTGATGTGAGAAATTCATTTGAAGAGCTGATAAAGAGGACCAGAAGAAAGCACTACATGAATATCATTCTGGTCACATTAAGCCTGCTTATTATCGCTGTTTTACAGCAGTTAATTGAAGAATCAGCAGTAGAGAGCAGTATTGCAGCGGAAAAAGTGTACACAATTACCGGAAATAATCCGAAAGAAAGGGCAGGTGAATATTTATCGGCTTTAAAGGAAAATCCACTGGATATTAAAAAATTTAAATCTCTTATTTATGAATACAAGTCGGATTTTATATTCTCTGAGGAAGAGGAAAATGAATTAAAGTCCGTCATTTATCCCAATGTGAAAAGGCTGGAGCAGTCACAGATTTATGATGAAATAGCATATGAAATGGGGATGTTGTACTGGTATTACCATGGTGATGTGAATAATTTCTACAACAATGACAATATCAGAAAGGCCATGTACTGGATGTCAGAAACTTCATATGAAAAAGCTGATAGTTATAGGAAAGTCGGCAGCCTGATACTTAATTCCCAGTCAATGATAAGAGAGGGTAACGCAGGAGATATTTTAAAAGATATAGAATATTTTGACGATTTGCTTAAACTTGCAGAGGAAAGTGGTAATCCTGTTATTACCTACAGGTGCAGCATATTGATTCTAAGTACAATAAGCCGGTATGGCTCTGAAATTGGAAGCCCTGATGAAGCTGAGAAAGTCGAGGATATCATAGAAAGAATAAAGATATTAAATGCACATGCAGACAATGACCATATAGATTTAAATAAATTAAATGAGGTGATTAATACAACTGAAACGGTGGTGAACAGATATAAAAATTAATAAAAACAGTAAAGCATATAAATTCTTCTGGGGGATTTTTATATGCACAATTGCTATGGTAACAGGGCTTGGAGCAAGTTCATTAACAAGCGTCAGCATTAATGCTGAAGATAAAAATTTTGAGGAGAGTGATGAAAAGGGAATAAATAAAAATGGCAATAATGGAAAATACGGAAACGACGACGGAAATAATAACGAAAATATCGATGGAAATAACAACAACTCAGTAGGAAATAATGAGAATGATGAAAATACGAAAGGGGGTAAAGGGCAGGAAACAGGCGGAAGCAGTGGAATAAAAGAAAATGAAGATGGAAAGGAAGGAGAAGATAAGGAAGATAGAGAAGACGAAGAAGAAAAAGAAGACATTTTCGAATTAACAAAATGTTCTGCGGGAGATGTGAATCTGTTAAATAATGCTGATGGTGAAATACTTATTTTTAAAGACAAAGGTATAACCATTGATATAGAATTTCGTACCAATAGGGTGATGGAAAAAATAAAATATAGATTACATGACGAACTAAGCGGAAACACTACAGAAGGCAGTGTAACTTCTGAATTACAGGAAATAATAGAAAAAGATAACGAAAATAAGGACAATGAAAATGATGGCTCTGATGCCGGAGACAAAGGCGGAATGAAAGAAGGGGGTGAGAAAGAAAGAGAAGGAACAGAGAAAATCTATGTCTATAAGTCCAAAATACAAATAAACGACGGATTTGCAGGAAATATCTCATTTTACGCAGAAGGAGAAAATGATTACAAATCTGAGGAATATTTGACAGGTAATTTTATCGCTGAGTCAGAAGATGCGGCGGAAAATAATGTGATAAATATTGATTGTAGAAGTGAATTTATTTCCGAAAATGACATACCATTATTCAAAGAAAATGTACATTTTAACATTTCAGCCAAAGCTCCTCTTTCAGGTATAGAAGAATACGGAATAACCGTGAAAAATATTTTAACCGGGGAAATTATCTATAAGGACAATTTCAAAAGAGAAGCAAAAACATTTGGTGATTTTCTGACTACTTATGAAGATGAAATACAAATAGAAGCAGGCAGCGGAGATTATATTGTGGAAGCCTGTATTAAAGATAAAGCGGGATATACGAGATATGATACAGAGTTGTTTTCTGTGGATCTGAACGCTCCGATAATAGAGTATAAGTACATAGATAAGAATATTTCAACAAATAGAAGCATTTTCCCGGAGATAATGGTTACTGACAGAAATATATCATCTGAAAATGTACATATATCATTAAAAGGTGAAAGACAGGGTAATATAGATATTTTAGAAAATATTTCAATTCAGGAAATACATAATAAATATGATTCATCAGATATTTTACCGGGACTCCGTGAACTTATGGGAGAAAATATTGTGAGTGGTGCGATAGATGTTTCACAGCTCAATAAACTTACGGATAAATGCAACATAAAAGGTGTTATTAATATGTCGGAATTGCAGGATGACAACTACATTCTGACTGTGGAAGCGACAGATCTGACTGGGAATAAAAATGCGCTAAATCTCCCATTTACCATTAACAAACACGGATCTGTTTTTATTCCGGATAATAATATTTTGAGTATGTCGGATACATTTACTAATAACCCTGCTGATATCAATATCACTGAATTAAATATAGATTCATTTGGAGATGAGCACAGACAAGTTCTGCTTTATCACAACGGAATGGTGAAGACGCTTAAAAAAGGCGTTGATTACGATGTAAAAGAAGAATCAGAGGATTTTCTGAATAAATATACTTACAGAATATTCAACAGGAATTTTAAGGGTAATGGGACATATTCCATTTTAATTAATACGGTGGATAAAGCGGGAAATAATAACAGTTCTGATTCAAGTGATATTTGTAAGGTGTTCAGATTCTGCGTTGATAAAAGCAGGCCGGAAATAGTAAAGCTGTCTGATGATACATATGTTAGGAGTGAAGATGTAGAGTATTTATTTATTATAAATGATAATATCGCACTTAAAAATTTTGAGTACAGTGTTGATGACGGAGAACTGACACATGTCAACAATATTTCTGACTCAGAAGAATTTGGGGGAATTATAGGAACAGGATCATTTGCAGATGATAATGTGTTAAATATCAGTCTAAAACCTGACGGGCTGGAGCATTCTGTTTATATAAAATCCTACGATATGGCAGGAAATACAAAAGATATAGTGTTTAGAGGACTGTCAGTCAGAAAACCTGCTTTAGGGGAAGTCTACAAGAAAGAATATCTTGCTCCGGCGTTGGAAAATGTAAGAGAGGTGAGTGAGAATACACAGTTTACAGATTTCACTATCCTCATATCCATATTGGTTCTATCGGGAGCATCAGCCGGGACAATTTTGTTTTTAGTTGCTAAAAGGAAAAGAAATGTACGACTTAAAAATAAAAAGTAAAAATGGAATGACCTTTATCAGTATAAAAAAGGGCATGTTCAAACAATTGGATATGGAAATGATAAGTATATTGAATAAACGGCTTATTCCAAATATCTGTGCTGTTGATATTGATAAACACAGATGCATATATTCCATTCCGGAGTCAGAAACATTGCACAATTTACTAAAAAAAGACAATGGTGAGATATATGAACTGCTGATTTCATCAGTTATACAGCTTACAAGAATGCTTCGTAAATACGACCTGCCGGTGTGTAATATTCTGTTTAATCCCAAAGCCGTATTTTATTGCAGCAGAGAAAATAAAATCTACTACATTTATCAGCCATACAAAAAGACTATATTTAATAATTCATCAAATATTTCTACATTTTTATTTAATTTAATTAATAAATATTTATTCAGGAAAAAGAATATATCAGACGAAATTTCCAATGAAATGATAAACAGAAAATATTACACCGTTTTCGAAAAAGAAGATATGGCAGGCAAAGACAGGGTATATAAAAAGGAATTCAAAAGAGATATTAATAACACATATGATGACAAAACAGTATTTTTAGGAAGGGAGGAAGATGAGGACCTAACCGTATCTATGGGAAAGAAGCACAGGGAAATGTAAATATAATCTAATCAAAACGTAATTTAATCTACAGACTATCTAATCAGACAATTGAATCTACTAAATATCAATCTCATTTTATCTAATCTAAACTTTTAATCTCAAAAATAATTTTCAATCAACTATTATTAATCAATTACGTTTCTTAAATTTAATTCTCAAAGTAGTAAATTCAATTCTCAAAATATCAGAATCAAAATTCAATTTTTAAAATATAATATCAAAATTTTATTTTCAAAATTCAAAACATTAATTTCTAAATTCAATTTTGATTTTCAAAATATTAAGCTAAAAATTCAATTTTAAAATTTCACAACACACATAATCCATTTTAAACATTTCAAGAAAGGAGTTGCATGGCAAGAAAATGTGGACGAAGAATTTATAAAAGCATTGGTGTAATGCTTTTATTTGTGTTGTCTTTTATCTGCTCTGTGTGGGGCCTGGCCACCTTTCCGGTTGAGGTTCGTGCTGCTGGGCTTCTAAAAGACAATATAGGCAAAACATTAAATATTCAGACATTAAATGGTACACGCTGGAGCGCTTCAACATGGAGAAAGGACTCATCCGGGAATTATACGGAATATCTGGGGCATGGTGATGATAATTACTTTTTCAGGGCAGAAAACAGCGATGAACCGCTGTATTGTGTCCAGATGAGAAATTCATTCGTTTCCGGAACTAATACGGTTAAGAATATGTCGGACTTAATGGATGAAAATACAATTAAGTCTGTATCGGCGGGATTGTATTACTTTGATCAGAATGCAAATGGCCTTTCACCAAAACAGAAAGAGCAGGGCAAGCAGTGCATAATCTGGACATTTACGGAATATCTTTTAAAGGGTGGAGAAAAAGCCATTAAATCAAATGACCCTGATTCAGGATCCGTAAATGCCGTGCTGGAGAAGGTGTACAGAGCTTATAATGCAGGCGAACTTCAGCCTACAATAAAGGACATTACGGCAAGTGGGGCCGTTGGTGTGCCAAGACAGACATCCAATCAGGCAGTTGGAGCATTTTACTATGACTATAATCCTGTAGGAAGTATAGAGATCATCAAGTCTGATTCAGTCCTTGGTAAAACAGGCTGGATGAGTCAGGACGGTCTTTCGGCGGAATTTAATATTATAAACAGAAGTGGCAAAAATATTTCATACCATGGGAAGTCAATAAGTGATGGAGCGGTTTTAGCCGCTGTAAAAACCATGCTCAAAAATAATCAGTACAGTGTATTAATTACGGATGTTCCATATGGGACATATGAAATAGTCGAGACAAAGCCTGGAACAGGTTATGTAAGCAGCGGTAAAAGTGTAATTGTAAATGTAAAAACAAAGGGAGATACTGTAAATGTCGATGTTGCCAATAAATTTATCAGAGGAGATATGAAATTCCAGAAAACTGGCGGTGACGGTGCTTTATTAAGTGTTCCATTTGTTGTTACAAATACTGAAACGGGCGAATCTCACATTATTGTGACAAATAAAGGCTCATTTAATTCTGCTGAATATGATGGAGAGTCTGTAAATGGCAATGATTCTCTTATAGAAAAAGAAAAGATTACAGAAGAAGATTATGATTACAACTCCGGAGTATGGTTTTCTAAGGGCGCAAATGGCGAATATGCATATAATGCCAGTTCAGGTTCATTTCCATATGGAACATATACGCTAGAAGAGTTAAGGTGCGACAACAACGTTGGTTATGCCCTGGAGAAGGCGGAATTCACAATTAGTGAAGATAATACGGTTTTAGATCTTGGAACAATAACAGATAAAAATATCGTTTTCAAAACATTTGCGTACGATATTAATACAGGCAACAGCACAGGAGTTGTGGGAAATACATCTATAACTGATGAAATTTCCTACACTAATCTTACTGCAGGGGAGGAATACACTCTTGTAGGAGAAATCATGGATAAATCAACAGGTGAGAAGTTAAATATTGAAGGCTCATCAGCAGAGAAAACATTTACGCCTGAAAGCAGTGATGGGATGGTAGAGATGTTATATAACATTGATTCAACAGATGTTGCAGGTAGAGAAATTGTTGTATTTGAAGATTTATTCTTAGATGGAAAGTTAATTGCAACACACAGGGATTTAAATGATGAAAACCAGACTGTATCCTTCCCGGCAATTTCCACAAAAGCAGGAAATCATAATGGTGAGAAAACAGTTGCCCACGGTGAAAATATCACAATTATCGACAGAGTTTCATATTTTAATTTAGAGAGTGGAAAGGAGTATTCATTAAGAGGCAGCATAATAAATAAAAACACAGGAGAAATGCTTGATACATCAGCTCATGAAAAGTTCATTGCTGAGGAAAATGGTGAAGTGCATGTTCACTTCAGTGCCAGTACACATGGCTTAAGTGATCAGGAAATAGTTATATTTGAAGAGCTTACTGATGAAAATGGAGTAACCCTTATAGAGCACAGTGACATTAACAATAAGGATCAGACATTAAAGGTTCTTAAAGAAGAAAAAAGCATCCCTGTAAAGCCTGTTGAAACAGGTGATAGTATCCAGGGATTAAGACTCTGGCATATTATGGTCATAATCAGCATTGCAGGAATTTCCTTAACAGTAATAATAAGAAAGGTTATGCGTTAAACCTGGGAATATAATAACTATAATAAAAATATCATGCATTAAATATAGGCATGTCACAACTAAATACACACACAAGATAAAAAGCATTATAAATATCTATCAGATACGAATAATGCTCAATACCAGACTGTTATTAGCAGGTAAAGTACCTGTTAAATACAAATAAATAACCCAATAACAATAAATATCCATAATAAAGTCCAATAAAAAAACCTTCACATATGAAAGGCATATCTGGCTGATACATTTAACTCAATCAGATATTACCTTTCACATAATGAAGGTTTTTACTTATTTATACTTATATTTTCAATATAACACAGCAGTTTATATTTATGCTTCACCTTATATTAAAGAGAAGTTCTTATTTATTGAATTCACCACGACAGCTTGCACCACAAGGTAAGAACTGATTTGTCTTTGTGATAGGAAGTCCGATTTCATCTGCGCTTATTTTCCAGTTATCAATTTTGTAAATATATGGATACTCGCTGCATGTCTCTATCTTATGGCCTGTTCTGTGTGAGAGGGCGGTACTAAGCATAAATGACATAACAGATGACTGAAGACCTGTTGTATATGAATTAATAAGGTAGAAAAGAGGATTATCTGATAATACCTTTGAACATAATTCGATAAGGTCAAATATTTTCTCCTCAATCTTCCAAATTTCGCCCTTTGGACCTCTGCCGTATGAAGGAGGATCCATGATGATGGCATCGTAAACATTTCCTCTTCTGATTTCACGTTCAACGAACTTTACGCAGTCATCAACGATCCAGCGGATAGGTGCATCACCAAGCTTACTTGATACGGCATTTTCCTTTGCCCATGTAACCATACCCTTAGATGCGTCTACATGAGTAACAGAAGCGCCTGCAGCGGCACAGCTGATTGTAGCGCCGCCAGTGTATGCAAAAAGGTTAAGAACCTTAATAGGTCTGCCTGCATTTTTTATAAGATTAGACATCCAGTCCCAGTTAGTAGCCTGCTCAGGAAATACACCTGTATGCTTAAAGCTGAAAGGCTTTAAATTGAAAACAAGTGGATTTGAAATTTCCGGAAGGTTGTACTTGATCTGCCATACATCAGGAAGGTCAAAGAATTCCCAGTTACCGCCGCCTTTTTCACTTCTGTGGTAGTGTGCATTGATATTCTTCCATGATTTATCTCTCTTTGTATTCCAGATTACCTGAGGGTCCGGACGAACGAGCTTATAGTCGCCCCAATATTCAAGTTTTTCTCCATTTGAAGTATCAATTACTTCATAATCTTTCCAACGATTTGCAATAAACATAACTATCTCCGTAAAATGAACAACAAGTTAACCGGCGTGACGATAACTTAACTTACGTAACAATAAGTTAACCGACATAACGATAAATTAACTACTGTAGCAATAAATAGCTAACATTACTTTAAACAATTTCTTCTATAATGATACCGTATATGAATATCATTTATGCGTATATATTTCATCGAATGTATTTAGTTTCTTCTATATATAATGTGCAGTGAATGTGCAGTGAATAAAAGCAATTCATTGCATAATAATATACAGAGTCTTATATAATTCTTCCCGCCATATTTACAGAATCTTGCAGGTGAATTATTTTTCATAAACGTGTAAAGAAAATTAATTCAGATTTTTCCATGTAATATTTAAAGAATACTATATATATTTCTTCCTAATATAATATAATGAATCAGTACATATAAAAATCCATAATTTATTTGCCGTGGATTTGTTATATAAACTGTCATATAAATATCGAGACTCATTATATAATTTTAAACTGTATTAATACAAGGTTAACAGAACAGTAAATTTTTTTGTATCTCAAAAAAAACATTGCACAGTTTTTATAACTATTGTATACTGAACGAGTTGTGACATTGATAGCGATGAACTACAAGGTTGCCATTTGCAATGCAGGTACGCATGCTTTTGGGTTTTTGTAGGGAGCGAATGTCGATGAATCTGACGACAAGTCACTGTACCAAGTATCTATCAATTAGGATGAGCCCGTGCAAAAAGATTTTGTTAAAAGTCTATAATGAAACACGTGGCAATGTGTACAGTCACCGCTTGTCGTACTTAGTTTCTAATGTAAAAGTGCGAATAGGAGGCGACTTTTTTATGGCAAATCAGAAAATTAGAATTATCTTAAAGGCTTATGATCATCAGCTTCTTGATGCAGCAGCTAAGAAGATAGTTGAGACAGCAAAGAAGACAGGAGCAGAGGTAAGCGGACCAGTTCCACTTCCAACAAAGAAGGAAGTTGTAACTATCCTTAGAGCTGTACATAAGTACAAAGACTCTAGAGAGCAGTTCGAGCAGAGAACACACAAGAGACTTATCGATGTTATCAGACCTTCACAGAAGACAATTGATTCTCTTACAAGATTAGAGATGTCAGTTGGTGTTGATATCAACTTAAAGATAATGAATTGATTTGACGGTCAGATACTTGACTACGGCGCAGAATATTATGTTCTGACACGCGAGAGCTTGCTCTCGGGAGTTACTAAGGTCTAATGATCTCTATTAAGAAAAAAACCAACAGAATAGTTTATCTATGTTTTTTTCCGCTGTTAGAGCTTTAGATAAAAAACATTTTTGGAGGAATATCATGAAGAAAGCGATTTTAGCTACTAAAGTCGGAATGACACAGATTTTCGATGCAGATGGCACATTAATCCCGGTAACTGTTCTTCAGGCTGGACCTTGTGTAGTAACACAAGTAAAGACAGTTGAGAACGACGGTTACAGTGCAATCCAGGTGGGTTACGAAGATATCAGAGAAAAGCTCGTTACAAAGCCTGTTAAGGGACACTTTGACAAAGCAGAGATACCTTATAAGAGATATATTAGAGAGTTCAAGCTTGAGAACGCTGAAGAGTACTCAGTAAGAGATGAAATCACTGTTGAGATCTTCGAGGCTGGTGACAAGATTGACGTAACAGCTACTTCTAAGGGTAAAGGTTACCAGGGCGCTATTAAGAGACATGGTCAGTCAAGAGGACCTATGGGCCACGGTTCTAAGTTCCACAGACATGCTGGTGCTAATGCCATGGCAGCTTATCCAGGTAGAGTTCCAAAGGGAAAGAAGATGCCTGGACATATGGGCGCTGAGAAGAAGACAATCCAGAATCTTGAAATTGTAAGAGTTGATGCTGAAAACGGACTTATCCTTGTAAAGGGGGCTGTTCCAGGACCAAAGAAGGCATTAGTTACAATTAAAGAGTCAGTTAAGGGTTAATTACCAATAGAAAGGAGGCTATTACACGATGGCAAATATATCTGTATTTAATATAGAAGGAAATGAAGTTGGTTCAATCGAACTCAGCGACATCGTTTTCGGTGCTGATATCAAAGAGAACCTTGTACACATGTATGTTGTTAATTACTTAGCAGCGCAGCGTCAGGGTACTCAGAGTGCACTTACTCGTTCAGAAGTTTCTGGCGGCGGTAAAAAGCCATGGAAGCAGAAGGGGACAGGTAATGCTAGACAGGGATCTATCAGAGCACCACAGTGGAAGGGCGGCGGAATCGTATTCGCTCCAAAGCCAAGAGATTATAGCAAGAAGATGAATAAGAAGGAGAAGAGAGCAGCTCTTTTCTCAGTTCTTACAGATAAAGTACAGAACAACAATCTTATCGCTCTTGATTCATTTGAATTACCAGAAATCAAGACAAAGAGCGTTGTTAAGACAATGGCTAACTTAAAGGCTGATTCAGCATTAGTTATCCTTGAGAAGAGCAATGAGAATGTAATTCTTTCAAGTAGAAATCTTAAGAATGTAAAGGTTATTACAACAGATTCTATTAATGCATATGAGGTTCTTAAGTACGATAAGGTTATCGCTACAACAGAAGCTTTAAAGAAGATTCAGGAGGTGTATGCATAATGGCTAATGTTCAGTATTATGATGTAATTATTAAGCCTGTAATCACAGAGCAGTCAATGAATGCAATGGCTCAGAAGACATACACATTCTATGTTCATACAGATGCTAATAAGTCAATGATCAAAGAAGCTGTTGAGAAAATGTTCGACGGCGTTAAGGTTGCAAGCGTAAACACTCTTAACCTTGATGGTAAGAAGAAGAGAAGAGGCTACAAGTTTGGTGTTACACCAAACAAGAAGAAAGCAATCGTTAAGCTTACAGCAGACAGCAAGGATATCGAGTTATTCGAAAACCTTTAATTAAAACCGGTAAATAATAAGATCGTTTGATTATTTACCAAATAAAATACAAGACGCACAGAAAACAATATTGTACGTTAATTTGAAAGGAGTTCCTCATGGGAATTAAGAAGTATACACCATATACACCTTCAAGAAGACACATGACAGGCTCAGATTTCTCAGAAATCACAAAGAAGAAGCCAGAAAAGTCACTTTTAACTTCTCAGAAGAAGCATGCTGGTCGTAACAACCAGGGTAAAATCACTGTTAGACATCGTGGTGGTGGAAACAGACAGAAATACAGACTTATCGATTTCAAGAGAAATAAAGACGGCATGGCTGCAAAGGTTATCGGTATCGAATACGATCCAAACAGAACAGCTAACATCGCTTTAATCTGCTACGAAGACGGTACAAAGTCATACATCATCGCTCCTAAGGGACTTACAGATGGTATGGTAGTTATGAACGGACCTGAAGCTGAAATCAGCGTAGGTAACTGCTTACCACTTGAGAACATTCCAGTAGGTACAGAGATCCACAACATCGAGCTTTACCCAGGTAGAGGTGCTCAGTTAGTTAGATCTGCAGGTCTTAGCGCTCAGCTTATGGCTAAGGAAGGTAAGTATGCAACACTCAGACTTCCTTCAGGCGAAATGAGAATGGTTCTTGCTGTATGTCGCGCAACAATCGGTGAGGTTGGTAACGGAGATCATAGTCTTATCAATATCGGTAAGGCCGGTAGAAAGAGACATATGGGTATCAGACCTACAGTTCGTGGTTCTGTTATGAACCCTAACGACCATCCACATGGTGGTGGTGAAGGTAAGGCACCTATCGGACATGCTGGTCCAATGACTCCATGGGGCAAGCCTGCATTAGGACTTAAGACACGTAAGAAGAATAATAAGTCTAATAAGCTTATTATAAGAAGAAGAGACGGAAAAGCGTTTAAGTAATAAGAAAGGAAGGTAGTTTCATGGCTCGTTCATTAAAAAAAGGACCATTCGCTGACGAAAGCTTATTAAAGAAGGTTGAAGCAATGGAAGCTTCAGGTGATAAGCAGGTAATTAAAACATGGTCACGTCGTTCTACTATTTTCCCTATAATGGTTGGACATACAATTGCTGTATATGACGGAAGAAAGCATGTACCTGTATATGTTACAGAAGATATGGTTGGACATAAGCTCGGAGAATTTGTAAGCACAAGAACTTACAGAGGACACGGCAAAAACGAAAAGAAATCTAGATAAGCGGAAGGAGGCATTTATCCATTATGGCTAAAGGACATAGATCACAAATCAAGAGAGAAAGAAATGCTGTTATGGATACGAGACCAAGCGCTAAGTTATCTTACGCTAGAGTTTCGGTTCAGAAGGCTTGCTTCGTACTCGATGCAATCAGAGGCAAGGGTGTAGAAGAGGCACTTGCAATCGTTTCATATAACCCAAGATATGCATCATCATTAATAGCAAAGCTTATTCGTTCCGCTATGGCAAATGCAGAGAATAACAACGGAATGGATATTCGTAATCTTTATGTTGAGGAATGCTACGCAAACAAGGGCCCTACAATGAAGAGAATTCAGCCTAGAGCACAGGGTAGAGCATACAGAATCGAAAAGCGTACAAGTCACATTACAGTTGTACTCAACGAAAGATAATCGAAAGGAGATATAAATGGGACAGAAAGTTAATCCTCATGGCTTAAGAGTCGGCATTATCAAGGATTGGGATTCAAAGTGGTATGTTGACAACAAGAATTTCGGTGATGTTCTCGTTGAAGATTACAACATCAGAAAATTCCTCAAGAAGAAGACTTTTGCTGCAGGAGTATCTAAGATAGAAATAGAAAGAGTTTCAAACAAGCTTAAAATCACAATCCACGCTTCAAAGCCAGGTGTTGTAATTGGTAAGGGTGGAGCTGAAATTGATGCTCTTAAGAAGCAGGTTGAAAAGCTTTCAGCTGCTGAGAAGATCTCTATTGATGTTAAGGAAGTTAAGAGAGCTGAAAAGGATGCTCAGTTAGTAGCTGAGAACATCGCTAAGCAGCTTGAAGAGCGTGTTTCATTCAGAAGAGCAATGAAATCTTGCATGAACAGAGCAATGAAGAACGGCGCTAAGGGTATCAAGACAAGCTGTTCAGGTCGTCTTGGTGGTGCTGATATGGCTCGTACAGAATTCTACTCAGAAGGCACAATTCCACTTCAGACACTTCGTGCTGATATTGATTATGGTTTTGCTGAAGCAGATACAACTTACGGTAAAGTAGGCGTTAAGGTTTGGATCTATAACGGCGAAGTTTTACCTGCAAGAAAGGCTAATACTAAGAAAGAAGGGAGCGAACAATAATGTTATTACCAAAGAGAGTAAAGCATAGAAAGCAGTTCCGTGGCTCTATGGCTGGTAAAGCTGCAAGAGGTAACAAGCTTACACATGGTGATTATGGTATCGTAGCAATGGAACCATGTTGGATCCGTGCTAATCAGATTGAGGCTGCCCGAGTAGCTATGACTCGTTACACAAAGCGTGGCGGTGAAGTATACATTAAGATTTTCCCTGACAAACCAGTAACAGGTAAGCCTATTGGTGTTCGTATGGGTAAAGGTAAAGGTAACGTTGAATATTGGGTTGCAGTTGTAAAAACTGGTCGCGTTATGTTTGAGATTAAGGGCGTAGAGGAGGCAAGAGCCAGAGAAGCTCTTCGTCTCGCTATGCATAAGCTTCCTTGCAAGTGCAAGATAGTATCTCGTGCAGATTTCGAAGGCGGTGATAACAGTGAAAACTAATGAATATTTAGAAGATTTAAGAAAGAAGACAAACGAAGAATTGTCTGAGGAATTAGTAGCTGCAAAGAAAGAACTTTTCAATCTCAGATTCCAGAATGCAACAAATCAGTTAGAGAACACAGGAAGAATTTCGGTTGTAAAGAAGAACATTGCAAGAATTCAGACTGTTATCGTTGAAAAAAAAGCTAACGCATAAGGAGGAGATACATCGTGGAGAGAAATTTAAGAAAAACACGTACTGGAAGAGTTATCAGCGATAAAATGGATAAGACTATCGTTGTAGCAGTAGAAGATAACGTACAGCATCCTCTTTACAAGAAAACAGTTAAGAGAACATACAAGCTTAAGGCTCATGATGAAGAAAATGTTTGCTCTGTAGGCGATGTTGTTAAAGTAATGGAAACAAGACCTCTTTCAAAAGATAAGAGATGGCGTTTGGTTAGCATTATCAAAAAGGCGCAGTAATTATATTTATATACTGAAAGGAGTATTATAATGGTACAACAGGAAACCAGACTCAAGGTTGCCGACAATACAGGTGCCAAGGAAATCCTTTGCATTCGCGTTATGGGTGGACCAAGCAAGAGATATGCAAGAATTGGTGATGTTATTATTGCTTCAGTTAAGGAAGCAACACCAGGCGGCGTTGTAAGCAAAGGTGACGTGGTTAAGGCTGTAGTTGTTCGTACAGTTAAAGAAACTCGTCGTAAGGACGGTTCTTATATCAGATTCGATGAGAACGCTGCAGTGCTTATTCAGGATGACAAGACTCCGGTAGGAACACGTATTTTTGGACCAGTTGCTAGAGAATTAAGAAATCGTCAGTTCATGAAGATCGTTTCTTTAGCACCTGAAGTTTTATAAAGGAGGCACTTTATACATGTCAGCGTTAAAGATTAAGAAAGGTGATACAGTTAAGGTTATCGCCGGTAAAGATAAGGGTAAGCAGGGTAAAGTTCTCGAAGTTAAGGCTAAGACAAGCTCAGTAGTAGTTGAAGGCATCAATCTTATTAAGAAGCATGCTAAGCCAAGCTCAGCTAATACAACAGGCGGAATCGTAACTGTCGAAGCTCCTCTTAACATCTCTAATGTAGTACTTGTAGTTGATGGAGAACCTACTAAAGTTGGATTCAGAATTGAAGATGGTAAGAAAGTACGTTTTTCAAAGAAGACTGGTAATACAATAGACTAATTTAAGAAAGGAGATTTCTCGTGAGCAGATTAAGAGAATTATATGACAATGAAATATCAAAGCAGATGACAGAGAAATTTGGATACGCTAATCCAATGATGGTTCCAAAGCTTGATAAGATTGTTATTAATATTGGTGTTGGTGAAGCAAAAGAGAATGCTAAGGTTCTTGATAAGGTAACAGAAGAACTTGCGATCATCGCAGGTCAGAAGCCAGTTCTTACAAGAGCTAAGAAATCTATTGCTAACTTCAAGTTAAGAGAAGGTATGCCTATCGGATGTAAGGTAACACTTCGTGGCGAGAGAATGTATGAATTCCTCGACAGATTAGTTAACCTTGCTTTACCACGAGTTCGTGACTTCAGAGGTGTAAGTCCTGATTCATTTGATGGAAGAGGAAACTATGCCCTTGGTATTAAAGAGCAGCTCATTTTCCCTGAAATTGAATTCGATAAAGTAGATAAAGTCAGAGGTATGGACATTATCGTTACTACAACAGCTAAGACAGATGAAGAGGCACGTGAATTATTAAGATTATTCAACATGCCATTTAAGAAGTAATTCGGGAGGATGATATGGCTAGAACTTCTATGAAAGTTAAGCAGGCTAGAAAGCAGAAGTTTTCTACAAGAGAATATACTCGCTGCAAGATTTGTGGTAGACCACATGGTTACTTAAGAAAATATGGAATCTGTAGAATTTGCTTCCGTGAGTTAGCATATAAAGGACAGATTCCTGGTGTTAGAAAAGCGTCATGGTAATTCAGGAATAAGGAGGGTGAAATATAATGACAGATTCAATTGCAGATATGCTTACAAGAATCCGCAATGCTAACATAGCAAAGCATGACACCGTTGATATTCCTGCTTCAAGAATGAAGAATTCTATTGCGCAGATCCTTTTAGATGAAGGTTTTATCCGTTCATTTGAAATCGTTGAAAACGGTGATTTTAAAGATATTCGTATAACATTAAAATATAACAAGAACAAGAGCGAGAGAGTTATCTCAGGTCTCAAGAGAGTATCTAAGCCTGGTCTTCGTGTATACGCAGGTAAGGATAATCTTCCTAAGGTATTAGGTGGTCTTGGTGTTGCAATCATCTCTACTAATCAGGGTGTAATCACTGACAAAGAAGCTCGTAAGCTTAACGTAGGTGGAGAAGTTATTGCGTTCGTTTGGTAATTAAATCGATTAGGAGGTTAAGGCATGTCGCGTATAGGAATAAAGCCTGTTATTGTACCTGCAGGAGTTGAAGCTTCTGTAGATGCTAATAATGTTGTGACTGTAAAAGGTCCAAAAGGTACGATAGTAAAACAGATGCCAGAAGGCATGGAAATTAAAGTTGAGTCAGGTGTTATTACCGTTTCTAGACCTAACGATTTAAAGAAAATGAAATCGTTCCACGGGCTTACTAGAACACTTATCAACAACATGGTTATCGGAGTTTCAGAGGGTTATCAGAAGAAGCTTGAGATTAATGGTGTTGGTTACCGTGCACAGAAGAAAGGTCCTACACTTGTTCTTTCACTTGGTTATTCAAACCCAGTTGAGATGGAAGATCCAGAAGGTATCGAAGTAGAGGTTGAGGGTCAGAACATTCTTATCGTTAAGGGTATTGACAAGCAGAAGGTTGGCCAGTATGCAGCTGAGATTCGTGCTAAGAGAGCTCCAGAACCATACAAGGGTAAGGGTATCAAGTACGATGACGAAGTAATCAGACGCAAGGTCGGTAAGACAGGTAAGAAATAAGAAAGGAGTGCACGATAATGGTTAGTAAGAAATCAAAAAGCGAAATTCGTAAGAAAAAACATTTAAGACAACGTAATCGTTATTCAGGTACAGCTGAGAGACCTCGTCTTGCTGTATTCAGAAGTAACAACCATATGTACGCTCAGATTATCGATGACACAGTTGGTAAGACACTTGTATCTGCAAGTACAATGGACAAGGAAGTTAAGGCTGCTATCTCAAAGACAAATGATATTGAGGCTGCTAAGACTGTAGGTACATTTATTGGACAAAGAGCTCTTGCAAATGGAATCGACACAGTTGTATTCGACAGAGGTGGTTTCCTTTACACAGGTAAGGTTGCAGCTCTCGCAGACGCAGCTCGTGAAGCTGGACTAAAATTCTAAGTGGAAGGAGAATACAATGAAAGAAAAATTTGATGCAAGTCAAGTAGAATTTAATGATCGTGTTGTTGCTATTAAGAGAGTAACAAAGGTTGTTAAGGGTGGACGTAACATGCGTTTCTCAGCTCTTGTTGTTGTAGGTGATGGTAACGGTCACGTAGGCGCAGGTGTTGGAAAGTCAGCAGAAATCCCTGAAGCAATCCGTAAAGGTAAGGAAGCTGCAATTAAGAACTTAGTTACAGTTCCTTTAGATGAAAATGGTTCAATTCCACATGATTTTATTGGTAAATTCTGTGGTGCCAATGTTCTTCTTAAGAGAGCTCCAGAAGGTACTGGTATCATCGCTGGTGGTCCTGCTCGTGCTACTCTTGAGCTTGCTGGTATTAGAAACATTCGTACTAAGTCTCTTGGATCAAACAACAAGCAGAATGTTGTTTTAGCTGTTCTTGATGGTTTAGCTGCTCTTAAGACACCTGAAGAAATTGCAAAAAATCGTGGTAAGTCAGTAGAAGAGATTTTAAGATAATTGGAGGCAGGACAGATGGCAGATAAGAAATTAAAGATTACTTTAGTAAAATCTCCAATAGGTGCAGTTCCTAAGCATAGAAAGACTGTAGAAGCTATGGGACTTAATAAAGTAAATAAGACTGTTGAGCTTCCGGATAATGCATCCACAAGAGGCCAGATTCAGCAGATCGGCTACATGCTCAAAGTAGAAGAGAACTAATATCATTAAAGAAGGAGGTTAGTCATGGATTTATCAAACCTTAAGCCAAATGAAGGCGCTGTATCTGAGCGTTCAAGAGTTGGTCGTGGCCATGCATCAGGTAATGGTAAGACAGCCGGCAGAGGACACAAGGGACAGAAGGCTCGTTCAGGCGGTTCTACAAGACTTGGATTCGAAGGCGGTCAGATGCCTTTATACAGAAGAATTCCAAAGAGAGGTTTCAAGAATTACAACTATAAGGAAATTATCGGAATCAATGTATCTAAATTAGATGTATTTGAAAACGGTACAGAAGTTACAGTTGAAACACTTATTGAAGCTGGAATTGTTAAGAATCCTCGTGATGGTGTTAAGATTCTTGGTGACGGTGAACTCACAAAGAAGCTTACAGTAAAGGTTAATGCATTCAGTAAATCTGCAGAGGAAAAAATTACTGCAGCAGGTGGTACTTGCGAGGTGATTTAATGTTACGTACACTAGGCAGAGGCTTTGCAAATGCTGAAGTGAGAAAACGTATCTTTTATACATTAGGCATCCTAGTAATCGTAAGATTAGGGTGCCTAATACCCATACCAGGGGTAGATACTTCCTATTTCGGAAATATGCTTAATTCCCTTGGTGGTGGAAGCTTAAATTACCTTAATATGTTTACAGGTGGATCGTTTTCACAGTTATCACTTTTTGCATTAGGAATAACTCCGTACATTACATCCTCAATTATTATTCAGCTTCTTACTATAGCTTTTCCTAAACTGGAAGAGATGCAGCGAGAAGGTGAGGATGGACGTAAAAGAATACAGAAGATTACAAAGGTACTTTCATTAATACTTGCCGTAGTTGAGGCGGTTGCAATGGGAGTTGGATTTGGTAAAAGAGGACTCATTTTAAACTCTGATACAATGTCATATCCTACATATTTCCTTTCTATTTTACTTGTTATTCTTGCAATGATAGCAGGCGCAACTGCTCTTATGTGGCTCGGTGACAGAATTGCGGAACACGGTATCGGTAATGGTATCTCAATGATTCTTTTATTTAATATCATTGCTGGTTTACCGGCCGACTTTATTGGTTTACATTCAAAGTTCATAGCTGATAAGGGAGTTCCGCAGAACATCATTAATACTGCAATAATAGCAGCTGTGGTTGTTGTATTGATTCTTTTTGCATGTGTTATTCAGGACACAGAAAGAAGGATACCTGTTTCTTATTCCCAGAAAATGGTAGGAAGAAGAACATTTGGTGACAGAACAACCCATATACCATTAAAAGTAAATACTGCAGGCGTTATGCCGGTAATATTTGCTTCATCTATAATGCAGTTTCCTGTGATTATAGTCAGAATCTTTGTAAGTGATACTCCTGAATGGATGAATTATCTTGTAATGACTAACTGGCTTAATCCGTCAGATTGGAAATATACAATCGGACTTGCTGGATATATCGCGTTAATATTTGTATTTGCTTACTTCTATACTAATATTACATTTAATCCACTTGAGATTGCTGACAACCTCAGAAGATCAAGCGGTGTTATACCGGGAGTTCTTCCTGGTACACCGACAAGTGATTTCCTTGCTAGTGTGGTGAAATCAACAGTATTTATCGGTGCGATAGGATTGAGTATCATTTCTGTAATACCTATTGCATTTTCTGGTATATTCGGTGCTTCCGTTTCGTTCGGTGGAACATCAATGATCATCATTGTTAGTGTTACACTTGAAACATTAAATCAGATGGAAGCTATGATGAGAAAGAAACACTACAAGGGTTTCTTAAAGGAGGAATCATAAATGAAGATTGTTATGTTGGGCGCTCCTGGTGCAGGAAAGGGAACACAGGCAAAGAGAATTGCGGCTAAGTTCTCAATCCCACACATCTCAACAGGAGATATTTTCAGAGCAAATATTAAGAATAATACACCACTTGGTGCAAAAGCTAAGTCTTACATGGACAAGGGTGAATTAGTTCCTGATGAACTTGTTATCGAGTTAATTATGGACAGATTTGCTCAGGATGACTGCGTTAACGGTTATGTACTTGATGGTTTCCCAAGAACAATTCCTCAGGCAGAAGAACTTGATAAGGCATTAAAGAGCGTTAACGATAACCTCGATTACGCAATTGATGTTGAAGTTCCTGATGATAACATTATCAACAGAATGTCAGGAAGAAGAGCTTGCGTTAACTGCGGAGCTACATATCATATAGTACATAATCCTCCAAAGGTGGAAAATGAATGTGATACATGTAACGGCGAATTAATCTTAAGAGATGATGACAAACCAGAGACTGTAAAGAACAGACTTGATGTTTATCATACTCAGACAGAGCCTTTACTTAAGTATTACACTGAAAAAGGAATTTTATATACAGTAGACGGAACTCAGGATATGGATACTGTATTTGATTCAATCTGTAAAATTGTTGGAAATGAATAATGAATAAAAGTTTCAACGAATTACCCGGTTGTTTTGCTTATTCGCTTGCAGGACATGATAAAGGTGAAACCTACATTATTATAGAATGTAATGATGAATATGCTTTTCTTGCAAATGGTAAAAACAGAACAATTAACAATCCTAAGAAAAAGAAGTTAAAACATTTGCAAATTAATAAACATAAGAATGAACTTATACTTGAGCAAATGTATGGTCTTGATGGAGATATAAAGGGTCATCTTAATGATGAGGTAATAAGAATGGCCCTTTGTAAATACTCCAAAGATAAGGAGGACGCCTAATGGCAAAAACAGATTCAATTGAATTAGAGGGGACAGTACTTGAGAAGCTCCCTAACGCAATGTTTCGAGTTGAACTAGAAAATGGTCACGAAATTCTTGCTCACATAAGCGGAAAACTTAGAATGAACTACATTCGTATTCTTCCTGGTGACAAGGTGACATTGGAAATGTCCCCGTATGATTTGACCAAGGGAAGAATTATTTGGCGAGACAAATAAGTACTTGTCAATGGAAGTTCATTTATGATACACTACTAAACGGACTTGTCTGAAAGGAGGATTTTGCAGTGAAGGTAAGATCATCAGTTAAACCTATTTGTGAAAAATGCAAAGTCATTAAAAGAAAGGGTGTTATCAGAGTAATCTGTGAAAACCCAAAGCACAAACAGAGACAGGGATAATTCTCACTATATTTTAAGAATTATTTCTAGTTCGTCTTGGCAGTCAAACCGTCATTATTATTTGTCTGTCAAACAAAATCATTTAGCGGCTGAGCGAAACTCGTATTTATATGAGTAATAGCTATCTTATAAATTATTTTAGTTATAGAGGATATATACACATTTCAGGCGTCCCCAGGACGAGCTATATATTTTCGTAACTATTGTTTTTATGTTATTAAATTTTAAATGGAGGAAATAAATACATGGCTCGTATTTCAGGTGTAGATTTACCTAGAGAAAAACGTATTGAAATCGGTCTTACATATATTTATGGTATCGGTAGAGCAAGAGCAACAAAGATCTTAGCAGAAACAGGTGTTGATCCAAGTACACGTGTTAAAGATCTCACAGATGAAGAGGTAAACCGCATCCGTGATTACGTTGAATCTGACTCAGAGAATTTAATTGAAGGTGATCTTCGTAGAGAGATCGCTATGAATATCAAGAGATTAAGAGAAATTGGCTGCTATAGAGGAATCCGTCATAGAAAGGGCCTTCCTGTTAGAGGACAGAAGACAAAGACTAACGCAAGAACTTGTAAGGGTCCTAAGAAGACAGTAGCGAACAAGAAGAAATAATAAAATATAGGAGATGTAATAATGGCACCAAGAAATACAAAAAAAGTGACCAAAAAGCATGTTAAGAAGAATATAGAAAGAGGACAGGCACATATTCAGTCATCTTTCAATAATACAATTGTAACAATTACAGATACACAGGGTAATGCACTTTCATGGGCAAGCGCTGGTGGTTTAGGTTTCAGAGGTTCTAAGAAGTCAACACCTTATGCTGCTCAGACAGCTGCAGAAACAGCTACAAAAGCTGCACTTATTCATGGATTAAAGTACGTAGATGTTATGGTTAAGGGTCCTGGTTCAGGTAGAGAAGCAGCTATCCGTGCTCTTCAGACAGCAGGCCTTACAGTAACAAGCATCAAGGACGTTACACCAGTTCCACATAACGGATGTCGTCCACCAAAGCGTAGAAGAGTTTAATGAAGGGAGAAGTGTAGTACAATGGCAGTAAATAGAGTTCCAGTAATAAAAAGATGTAGATCTCTTGACATGGATCCTTCATATTTAGGTCTTGACAAGAAATCTAAGAGAAAAGCTCTTAATGCAGGTAGAAAGTTAAGCGATTACGGCTTACAGTTAAGAGAAAAGCAGAAAGCAAAGTTCATTTACGGTGTTCTTGAGAAACCTTTCCGTAATTACTATAAGAAGGCTGAAAGAATGAAGGGTATGACAGGTGAGAACCTTATGACTATCCTTGAGAGCAGACTTGATAACGTAATCTTCAGATTAGGTTTTGCTAGAACAAGAAGAGAAGCTAGACAGATCGTTGATCATAAGCATGTTCTTGTAAACGGTAAGTGCATTAACATTCCTTCATACTTAATTGAAGCTGGTGATACAATTTCAATTAAAGAGGATAAGAGAACTTCAGCTCAGTATAAGGCTATTTCTGAAGTAGCAGGCGGAAGATTAGTTCCAGAATGGCTTGAATCAAACAAAGAGACATTTACAGGTAAGGTTCTTTCATTACCTACAAGAGAAGCAATCGATGTTCCTGTAGATGAGATGCTTATTGTCGAATTATATTCTAAATAATTAGTTGTTAATTGATTTTCGTAAGGAGGAACAAATCAGATGGTGAACACAGACTTCAGTTTTAAGGTTCCAAAGATCGAGAAAGTTAGTGAGTCTACAGATAAGAAAACAGCAACATTTGTTGTTGAACCACTTGAGCGTGGTTTTGGACTTACATTAGGAAGTTCACTTAGAAGAATAATGCTTTCTTCTTTGTCTGGTACAGCTGTTACAGGCATCAAGATTGAAGGAGTTCTTCATGAATTCAGCTCAATCCCTGGCGTACATGAAGATGTATCAGAGATAATCATGAATATTAAACAACTTGTTATAAAGAATGTAGCTCAGATTAATGAGCCTACAACTGCTCGCATTGAATTTGAGGGAGAGGGCGTAGTTCGCGCTTCAGATATTCAGATTGGACCGGATTATGAAATCGTTAATCCAGACCTCGTTATCGCCCATCTCAATACACCGGACAGTAAGTTATATATGGATCTTGCTATCAACAACGGTCGTGGATATATCAGCGCTGATAAGAATAAGTCAGACGACCAGCCAGTTGGAGTTATTTCAATAGATTCTATTTACACTCCGATTGAAAGAGTTAACATGGCAGTAACAAATACTCGTGTAGGTCACGATACTGACCTTGATAAATTAACTCTCGATATAACTACTAACGGTTCTATCACACCTGAAGATGCACTTAGCCTTGCTGCTAAGACATTAAGAGATCAGTTAAATGTATTTATCGATCTCTCAGATGCGGTTGAGATTATTGAAGATGTAGTTGTTGAAGAAACACCTGATACATCAGAAATCCTCTCAATGAAGATTGAAGACATGGAACTTAGTGTTCGTTCATTCAATTGCTTAAAGCGTGCAGGTATCAATACTGTTGAAGATTTATGTAATAAGACTGAATCAGAAATGATGAAAATCAGAAACCTTGGTAACAAGTCACTTGTTGAAGTACATGAAAGACTTGAAGCTATGGGTCTCAGTCTCAGAAAAGATAGTGAATAATATTAATAACGGCGTACAATAAGACCATATGTGCATGTGCGCAACCGTTATGATTGGAGGAATAATGGCTAAATATAGAAAGCTTGGCAAGGATTCTGCAGCTCGTAAGGCTCTTATCAGAAATCAGGTAACAGCTTTAATTCAGAACGACAAAATCGTAACAACTCTTGCAAGAGCTAAGGAAGTTCAGAAGCAGGTTGAGAAGCTTATCGCACTCGCAGTTCGTGAAGCTGACAACTTTGAAACAGTTACAGTTTCAGCTAAGGTTGCAAAGAAAGATGCAAACGGCAAGAGACTTAAGGAAGTTGTTGACGGTAAGACAGTTTACTTATACGACACTGTAGAGAAGGAAGTTAAGAGAGACTCAGCTACAAAGCTTGCTGCAAGAAAGCAGATGAACAAGGTACTTTATGTTGTTACTGACGTTCCTAAGGAAGCAGCTGGTAAGAAGCGTAATACAAAGCGTGTTGATTTAACAAACAAGCTCTTCGATGATATCGCACCAAGATACAAGGAGAGAAATGGTGGTTATACACGTATTATCAAGGTTGGTCCACGTCGTGGTGACGGTGCAATGGAAGTTATCCTTGAGTTAGTTTAATCTCTATATTCAGAAAGGGATGTGATCATTATGGTCACATCTCTTTTTTTTGTTTTAGAATATAAATTCATCCATTTTATGCTATACTACGATAAGTATTATAAAAAAGGATTATTGCAATGAATAATATCGTAAATACAGAAAATATAAAGTATGAATATGCAAAGCATGACAACGAAGGAAATGTCGTTGATACCGTTCATGCACTGGATGGTGTATCAATAAATGTTGAAGCAGGATCATTTATTGCGGTTTTAGGCGGTAACGGATCCGGTAAATCTACATTTGCAAAGCATTTAAATGCACTTCTTGTACCAAGTGAGGGTACTGTGTACATCGATAAAATGAATACTACGGATGATTCACTTAAGTTTGATATAAGAAAAACTGCTGGTATGGTATTCCAGAATCCTGATAACCAGATTGTGGCCTCTGTAGTAGATGAAGAAGTAGGTTTTGGACCGGAAAATATTGGTGTTCCTACTGAAGACATCTGGGCAAGGGTTGAGAAGGCATTAAAAGATGTAGGTATGTATGCATACAAGGACAGCTCACCTAACAGACTTTCAGGCGGTCAGAAGCAGAGAGTGGCTATTGCAGGTGTACTTGCCATGGAGCCTAAATGTATCATTCTGGATGAGCCTACAGCCATGTTAGACCCTAAGGGCAGAAAAGATGTATTGAGAATCTTGCATGAGCTCAACAGAGAAAAGGGCGTTACAATTATTTTAATCACACATTATATGGAAGAAGTAACTGATGTTGATTATGTATTTGTAATGGAAAAGGGAAAGGTAGTCCTGGAAGGTGAACCAAGATCTGTTTTCTCAAACATTGATACATTAAAGAAGCTTAGACTGGATGTGCCTGTGGCTGCCAATCTTGCCCACAAGCTTAAGGATGAAGGCGTTAATTTAGAGGGTGACATTATTGATGACCATGAATTAATTGCTGCAATTGAGAAGCTGATACGATAATTAATCAATGAAACGACAATCAATAAAAAGAGTTCATTGTTGTGATGTTTAATATAATAAAAAAATGGTGATGTATTACCTAAGGTGAAACAAACTGCAACATGGTGATGCAATAACTAAAACTAAGAAATAGTAATGTATTAAGCAAGATACTAAGAGCTAAGATAAATCAAAATATGACAGTAAATAACGCGTAATGCGATGCGATATATAGGTATGTTATGGAATTAAGAGTTGAAAATTTGTGTTATGACTACAATAAAGGCACAAGTTTTGAAAAAAGAGCGTTAAATAATATAAATCTGAGCATAAAAGAAAATGAATTTATAGGACTTATAGGTCATACAGGTTCCGGAAAGTCTACACTTATACAGACATTTAACGGTTTACTTGCTCCTACAGAGGGGAAAGTTACCTGGAACGGCAAGGACATTTACGAAAAGGGATTTAACAGAAGAGAGTTCCGTTCTCATGTTGGAATTGTTTTTCAGTACCCGGAATATCAGTTATTTGAAACAACTGTATTAAAGGATGTCTGCTTCGGACCAAAGAACCTTGGAATCTCAGAGGAAGAATCTAAAAGAAAAGCAGAAGAGGCCTTAAGGCTTGTAGGACTTGATGAAAAATACTGGCAGCATTCTCCATTTGAATTATCAGGTGGTCAGAAGAGAAGAGCTGCTATTGCAGGCGTGCTTGCAATGGAGCCGGAGATACTTATTCTTGATGAGCCTACAGCAGGCCTGGATCCTAAGGGCAGAGATGAGATTTTAGGTGTTATAAAGAAGCTCAATGAGGAAAAGGAAACAACAATAATCCTTGTTTCTCACAGTATGGATGATGTTGCTGAATATGTTGACCGAATCATAGTAATAAATGACGGCGATATAATGTATGACGACACTCCTGTAAATATTTTCCAGATGGTAGACGAATTGGAAGCCATTGACTTGGCTGCTCCACAGATTACATATATTCTTCGTGATCTTAATAGAATGGGATTAAATGTGGGCACAGGAATTATTAGAATAGATGATGCGGTGCAGACAATAAAAAAGGCATTGTCAGAATATAAAAATAATATGAAAGGATAAAGACAGGTTCTTTACCGGTTATATAACATGATTTTAAAAGAGGATTTTTTACCTTCATTCAGAGATTCTGACCGCAACGGTTTAGTAAGCTTAAAGGGTTATTTAAACTGCTTTCTCGATGCAAGCACAATTTTGATGAACAGTGTACACAGAAGTAATGATGAATTATTTGATGAATTCGGTGTGAATTGCATCTATACAAAGTATGTTGTTCACATTTTCAAGGAAGCGGACAGAAGAACTAATATTCAGTCAGAAACATGGCTTGAGGAGCCGAAATCACAAATACTTACATACTTCTCTACTGATTTTTCAAGAAACGGTGAAGTTGTGGCTTCTGCAAGAGCTGAGGCGTGTGCATTTGACAGAAAAAGACTGAAAATAGACAAGCTTGAGAGAATAGGTATTCCGGATGGATTTATGGAAGCACGAAAGGCCATGTCAGGTTCTGTAAGCAAGTTCAGGGCTTTGGAGCAGGATGAGGAGCTTTATGTTTATTCTCACAAGGTAAGATATACAGATCTTGATAGCAATGAGCATATGACAAATTTAAGATATGTGGATCTTGTCATAGATACATTTGACAGTGAGTTCTATATGAATAATATGATAACTGATTTTGAAATTCATTTTATGAATCAGTGCTTTGAAGGTGAAGAAATTAAGATTTATAAGAAGCAGTCACCTGAAGAAAATGATGTATATTTTATCACTGTATATAAGGAAAATGGCGAAGTTGCAGTTAAAACAAAAATAAAAGTTAGCAATAGGTAATTATTTTTTTAAAAAGGGGTTTACAAAATAATACTTACATGTTATCTTAAGAATGTAGTTAGCACCCCCTAACTACATGTGCTCTTACTAAGTTTATTTCTTAATAACTGTATAAACAAACATTTTATAAAAACACAAAAGCCTACTTAATTTAAAAAAGGGACGGTTCATCCAGACCGTCCTTTTCTTAAAAAACTACAGTTAGCATAAGCTAACAAAAAACCCGATAATTAATAATAACAATAAAAATTTAGAAAATAAAAACAGAACGTTTTAAAAACAAAAATGCATTTACGCAAAGTATTAATTAAACTCATACAACAGAATTTATTTAAAGAAACAACAGAATAATCTTATTGGAACCAAAAACAATAAGATTATAAGAAACAACAAAACAATAATTTTTACGGTTAATTTAAACAAAGACTGCACAGAAAGAGCCAGACAGTAAAAGATTGATTGAAAAGAAATTATAAAACTACACAGTATTAATAATATTTAAGGAAAGGACAGCAAATGATATCTAAAAATGCGAAACTTATATCTCTTGTAAAAAACTCTCAGTGCCTTGAAAGATATATTATTGAATATTGTGCGCCAACCCTTGCGGGAATTAAGACAGGAGGGATGTTCAGAATTAAATTTTCATCTGATGTTGAAATGCATACAGAAATTCGAAAAACGAGAAACATTTTAAGATCAAAGAATATGTCTTTAATGCTTCTTCAGAACGATGGTCCTAATGCTCTCATATATGTATTCAGAGAGGATAAATTAGAAGAAGATTTAAAGGATCCTGACATTGATTGCCTTCTCGGTGACTTAGGTTATTCAAAGGGCAATTTAAAAATGGTTTTAAGACAACTGAAAGAGAGAATGGCTGTAAGCACAGACTTTCCTCACGAAATAGGTGCTTTTTTAGGGTATCCTCCCAAAGATGTAATAGGATTTGTAGAAAATAGAGGCAGTAACTGTCTATGTTCCGGATGGTGGAAGGTGTACCACGATGCGGACACTGCCAAAACTATGTTTAAGAAATTTGATAAATGCAGAGAAGTATATAAAAAGCTATATCTGACGGGAAGAACTATGCTTCAGATGACAGTTGTTGCATAAAAACCAGATGATGTTAATAGAAAACTACACAAACAAATTATGATGAATTTATTTGGAGGTTTATATGAGTAAAATTGCGGTAGTATATTGGAGCGGTACAGGTAATACGGAAAGAATGGCAGATCAGATAGCTGAATCTGCAAGAAAAACAGGAAAAGAAGTTGACGTATTTACATCAGCTGACTTTACAGCTGACATGACTGACAACTATGATGCTATTGCATTCGGATGTCCTTCAATGGGAGATGAAGTTCTCGAGGAAACAGAATTTGAGCCAATGTTCAATGAATGCAAGAACAAGCTTTCAGGAAAGAAGATTGCTTTATTCGGTTCATACGGATGGGGCAGCGGAGAATGGATGGACATCTGGACAGACGAATGTAAGGAATTAGGAGCAATTCTTGTTCATGACAGCGTTATCGTAAATTATGAACCTTCAGATGCAGAAGAAGGATGTATTTCCCTTGGCGCTGCCTTAGCAGGTCAAATAAATTAAAATGATAGAGACTGTATTAAAAATAGATGGTATGTCATGCGGAATGTGTGAATCGCACATTAATGACGTCATAAGAAATCAATTTAAAGTAAAAAAGGTTAAATCCTCCCATAGAAAGGGACAAACCATTATTATTTCGGAAGAAAAGTTAGATCATTCCGAATTGAAGAATGCAATATCCAATACAGGTTACACTGTTTTGGATATTACAGAGAACTAAACACTACAAAACTGAAAATATTAGTAAAAATAAAAACCCATAACTCAAAACAAAGGCGGAAATGTATATTATTACATTTTCGCCTTTGTTTTTTCTCAATTAAAAAAACCCACCTTTCGGCGGACTAAAATTTATGCTGATTACAAAAGCTTCGTCTTCCTAAACAGTATAATAAGGAATACTACAACGGCAACGCAGAGACCGATGATAAATGGATATCCATTTTCAAGTCCCGGCATATTTACGAAGTTCATACCAAACCATCCTGTAATAAGGTTAAGTGGCATGAAGATTGCAGACACGACAGTAAGCACTCCCATGTTGGAGCTCTGTTTTTTATCAATTTCAGACTGGTAAGCATCTCGTACGAGCTGTGCGTAGTTAATAATATGAGATGTCTTACTCATGAGTCTGTCCGCTCTGTCAGGAATTGTACCGAGGTATTTTACCTGATCATGAGGGAAGAAGTAGTTCTCATTCTCTTCAAGCTCTTTACCCATATCCATTACTTCATCGTAATATGTACGGAGTGTTAAAAGCTCTCTACGAATAGGCATGAGCTGTTCCTGGAAGTCTTCGATATTGCCTTCAGCAAGATCTTCTTCCATCTGCATAAGCTTTCGTTCATATCTTGTAAGGACCTGCTGATCTCTTCTCATAAACTGAGTGAGGAAGAAACAGAGGAAACGCTCCTTAGTCATATCTGAAAGATTTTTTCTCTTTTTAATTCTCTGAATAAGTCGGTATGAGAAATTAGTATCATCTATGATAACGACATTTTCACCGTTTACAAAGAATATAATTTTATAGCGGGGACCAAGTATATCGGAGAGTTTTGGGATATATAAAGATCCGTATAAACATTCCTGCTGAGACTCGATTCTTGTAAAGCCGACCTCTGAGAGGCGGATCTCACCTTCATATTCCATGTCGGCAAGATGCATATATTCTTCATAGTGTTCTGTATCTGTCAAAAAGACTTTGCCGCTTGTGTATTGATCAAGTTCGAATTCTTCTATCTCTTTGAGATTTTCACTAAGTGTAAATATCATTCGAATTACCTTGGTATATAAAATATAGAACAATGCAAATGTCTCATTTCTAAATGGAACAGATGCATTGTAGAAAGTTATATACATTACCTTTCCTTATTTTATTTATTATACATATGTCATGTATATTTATTCATATACTGAGTGTATGTATAATCTAAGGTTGTACCCCAACCCGTTTGCATATCAATAATAAATATACTATGCAACGGAAAATGGTTCAAGTTTTATAACGGCATTTTAAATATTTTACATGAATTTGACCTGGAATATCTGACTCAGTAATCAAATTTTCTTAAATCTATATTTTGACCACATTATCATATTATTATATAATGAAAATTACTGTTTTTAAAAATACAAAATAAATCAGAATGTAAAATTTTATATAAGTGATAAAGCTTGATTTTTATGGAGACCGATAAATGTTTAAAGATGTAACTTTGGGACAATATTACCCCGTTGATTCACCTATACACAGGCTTGATCCGAGAGTAAAGCTGCTGGCATTGGTAATCTATTTAGCATCGCTTTTTATCTGTGATACCTTTATTATATTCGTACCGGCAACAATATTCCTGATAATGTGTGGTGTTTTATCAAAGGTTCCTTTTGGAATCATTTTAAAAAGTATAAAACCAATTTTGCCATTAATCATAATTAGTGCGGCATTTAACATTTTCATGACACCGGGCAGCGTGCTCTGCGGATGGTGGATATTCAATATTACTGACAGAGGTATATATGTTGCGGCGTTTATGGCCTGCAGACTGGTATACCTTATTGCAGGTTCAGCATTTCTTACTTTAACAACATCACCTAATTCCATAACAGATGGCCTGGAAAGTGGTCTTGGATTTTTAAAGTACATTAAGGTTCCTGTACATGAAATTGCCATGATGATGTCAATCGCATTGAGATTCATCCCTATTTTATCTGATGAAATGCAGAAGATAAGAAAAGCACAGATGGCAAGAGGTGCAGACTTCGAATCAGGTAACCTCATTAAGAGAGCGAAGGCTCTTATTCCACTTCTTGTGCCTTTATTTGTTTCAGCATTTATGAGAGCAAATGAATTGTCACTTGCAATGGATGCCAGATGTTACAGAGGTGCTGAGGGAAGAACGAAAATGAAGCCTTTAAAGCACAAGGCAGCGGATTATGTGAGTTATGTGATACTTCTTGCATATCTGGTGATTGTAATTTTACTTAGAATATTTTTACCTATCTGGTAATTACAGATACAATATACACGGAGAGAATAAACATTCTCTCCGTTTTTATATGGATGTGGTAGAATGTACTGAATGATTAAGCAGAATGAGCTACATTAACTAATTTAAATAAATTAATTTTAATTAACCAATTTAAATCAAATAATATAAATCGGACAAATTATTACAAAAATCAGAGACATTTAATAAAGGATACTGAAATGGCTAAGAAAGATAAAAAAGAAAAAGCAGATAAGACATTGAAGCGTATCATGCTGATAGTTTCTTATAATGGAAAGAATTATTGCGGATGGCAGAGACAGCCAAATATGATAACCGTTGAGGGTGAACTTGAAAGAGCCATTAGTCAGATTGCAGGCAAGAATGTTGAAATTATAGGTGCCAGCAGAACTGACGCGGGAGTTCATGCTTTGGGAAATGTTGCGGTATTTGATACTGATATGAACATTCCGGGAGAGAAGTGGGCATATGCCCTTAATACTGTATTGCCTGATGACATAAGTGTAGTGGGATCAAGCATTATGCCACCTGATTTCCATCCAAGACACTGTGATACAGAAAAGACATATGAATATACACTTATTAACAGCCAGTTCCCTGTTCCAATATATGCCGATTATGCATGGCATGTTCCATACAGACTGGATATTGAGAAAATGAGAAAGGCTGCGTCATATTTAATAGGACCACACGACTTTAAAAGTTTCTGTTCAGTAAATACACAGGCAAAGAGTACAGTTAGAACTATTTTCGCCATAGATATACTGGAAGAGCCTTTAAGAGCTGATTTTTATCCATATGAATATGATGATGAGTATGATGAGGCAAGCTCATCTGATGAACTGAATCAATCTGACAACGGCAGTGGTTCAAATGAGGATAATCTCCCAGACAATCTGGAAGATTATGATGTTTACGAGCTTGCATATAATCACACATTTGAGGGTAAAAAGATTGTAATCAGAATAAATGGTGACGGATTCCTCTATAACATGGTAAGAATTATCACAGGAACACTTGTGGATGTTGGTAAAGGAAGATTTAAGCCTGAAACTGTAGCCAACATGCTCCGTAAGACAGACAGAACATACAGCGGTCCTACAGCACCGCCACAGGGATTATCCCTTATTAATATAGATTTTATGATTTAACAGGAGTATAATATCAGGAGTTATTTTGAAAAAAGGTTTTGACAGGTAAGAAAAATGTCTTTTAAGGATTTTAAAAACAAGTACGGTGAGATCATCAGCTATCTTATCGTAGGCGTTCTCTCCACAGTAGTGAGTATGTCGGTTTATTACGGCCTTGTACTCACTATATTGGATCCAAATGATGCAATTATGCTTCAGGTGGCCAATGTTATTTCATGGGTTGTTTCTGTTACATTTGCATATTTTACAAACAGAAAGTTTGTATTTAAGAGTAAAGAAAAGAATATGGCAAAGGAAGCTGCCAAATTCTATGGATCCAGAGTCGTTACACTTCTTATGGATATGGCCGTGATGTTCATTCTTGTTACACTTCTCAACATGAATGACAAATGGGCAAAGATTCTTGTACAGGTAATCGTTATAGTTGCAAATTATTTCTTAAGTAAATTATTTGTTTTCAATGCAAGAAAAAAGAGAAGACACACAAATTAATTTAAAAAGCTTTAATAAAGTTCAATATCCCGGAGGATTATAAAAACACCATTTAGGTGTGCATTAACATCCTTCGGGATATTCTGTCTGTTACTTAAATATAGCAATATTTTGTATACTTATCCCGCGTGGTAGGTTATACTTAGTTCAGTATTTATGTGATAATTACGGCATAAAAAAAATTAAGGAGTAACACAATGGCTAAGATTAAAGATACTACAGATAAGTTAGTTTACGGACATGAAGGATGGCTTGAAGATTACTTATTCCATTATCATGCAGGTGATACAATCCTCACAAAGTTCAACTGGGGACACGACATGAAGAGAGATGGTCTTCCAAGACTTTATGAGTTAGATATTAAGGCATTTGGTCCTAAGGGAGATGTATATCCTGTAGAAGCAGAAGAAACAGGCGAGGAATACGTTAACCTTACTACAGATACAGACAGAGAAGGTATGTACATTTTCACAGGTATATATGACAACTGCTATGCTGAATATCCTGACAACGTATGGAAGAAGGGTACAAGAGAGAACAACCCTGATGCAATTAATGTAGGAAGATATGTACAGAGCTACACAAACTGTATTTCAGTTGGTCACAGCGGTGATACAAATGTATTTGATGCTCCACTTCCAACATCACTTCTTCCTGTTAACCCTAAGTATGTAGTAGGCAACGAGCTTACATTCGTACTTAAGACAGATGGTAAGCCACAGAGCACAGATGATGTAATCATCATCTATGACGGTAAAGAAGGTCAGGAGAAGGAAAAGGTTACTATCGGTGAAGACGGAATCTTAAAGTTCACACCTAAGAAGGCAGGAGTATATGACATCATTGCAAGATATACACTTCCTGCAAATGAGTCAGATCCATTCGAAGACATCATTTATACAGCTACACACTGCTTCAGAGTAAAAGAGCACGATGTAGAGCATTGATAAATGCATATTTACAAAATATTTAACTGATTCCGGTCAGCTATATAATAAACCAGCTTTTAGGTATGCGGTTGTGCATATCCGGAAGCCGGTTATTTTAATTATGGAAAGAAAAATGGAGTGTAATCCAATTGAACGTCAATAGAGCCATCGGAATAACCCGATGGCTCTATTAACACATTTACACTTTTTATTAATTCGATAAATCATAATTAAACTTGTTTACATGCGAAACATATTAATATAGACAAGACAAGGTTTGTTTGCATCTGTATGACATTAATATTTGAGACTTTATTAAATGTCGTTTCAAGTTATTTATAATTTATGTTTGTATTATATAATTATGATGGAACATAAAAAAGTGCCAAAATAATTATTTTTAATAGAACCAGTAAAAATATTTAAGACATACGACAAAGAAATATAAGACAAGAGTTCAAAATATATGGGATAATTTCAAAATTTTCATGACATTAGTTCAAATACTAAGTAATTAAAGTGAAAATGTTATATGACATATATCAAAATAGTAAGTAATTAAGATGGGAATATTATGATACATGTGTAAAAAATATGTGAGAAGTTAAAGACGTTACATGATCTATATTAGATACATTGTATATTCAGGATTAAAACCATAATTGAGAACAGCCACACAGAACGTAGCAATTTCCATATATTATTTGTAATTACCATATATAACCTATATAATATATTATTTAGATATTAGAATTAAAATTATTAAATTATTATAGACAATAATGAGGATTTATATATGAAGATTGCCATAGATGCGAGAACTCTCGGTTCAAAACCAAGTGGTATTGGAATGTATCTTTTCGATTTTCTTAAAGAACTTGTAAAATATAAAGAATTTGATATCTACCTTATAACTGATGTTAAAAAAAGCGAATATATAAAAAGCTGTTCTAAAATGGGGTTAAAGGTAATTTCTTATGGTAAACCTGTCAGAATGCAGGACGTTTTCTCATATTTCGGATTTATTCAGAAGCAGCTGGATATTATAAAGCCGGATGTGTTCTGGGAAATTAACAATCTGATCCCAAAGAAGTTAAAGGGTGATTTCAAAACAGTTGTTACAATACATGATATGTTCCCTATTACACATGCAAAAGATGTTGGTAGAATATATGGAATTTACTTTAAACATTTTATGAAGAGTACAATTGCCAATGCAGACTATATTATCTATAACTCAAGAGAAACTAAGAAGCAGACATACAGATTCTATCCGGAAGCAAAAACAAAGAAGAGTATGGTAAGTTACATAATACTCGACAGAATGAAGGACGTTCCTGAGACAAGGGATGATGGATATTTCTTATATGTAGGAAATATGGAAAAGCGAAAAGGCGTCGAAATTCTTCTTGCAGCATATGCGTTATATAAAAAGCGTGGTGGAGAAAAAAATCTTGTCCTTGCCGGAAAGCAGAATGATAATTATATCAGACAGCAGATTAACAGAGCCATGCTTCTTACTAAAGATATTGAGTACATGAATTATGTTTCACAGAAGAAAAAAAATGAGCTTTATGCACATTGTTCATGTTTTATATTTCCATCTAAAGCTGAGGGGTTCGGCATGCCTGTAGTTGAGATAATGCAGTTTAACAAGCCTATTATAGTGGGAAATCTTACTATATATGATGAAATAGTTGGCGATTGTGTTAACAGATTTAAAATGTCAGATAACTTTGATGTTGAAGCATTAGCTAATGCCATGGAAAATTATAACAGTAATGTTGATACTGTTGCATATAACAGAGTACTGGACAGCTATGCACCGGAAGTCCTTGGAGAGAAATTAAAGAAATTCTTTTTAAGTATCAGATAAAGTTATCAGGGGCTTGTGATTAATAGAGGAGAGCAGGATGGATTTAAGTAGTACTATTCTTGAAGTTGGACACAAGGTAAGACCTGTGGTCGGTAAAATTGTGCCACAATTTATAATAGATAAAATATATGCAAAAGTAACCAGCAACACTGGCAGAATGGCTGTGCATAAGTTTAAGACTGAGCCAAAGAAGAAGTTTAAGCCAAATAAGTTTAAAAGGGGTATTAACTTAGTAGGTGATATAGAATCTGCAACAGGATTAGGACAGAGTATTCGTCTTTTAGCCGGTGTTATGGAAGATCAGAATATTCCATTTGCTACACACCAGTTTACTTTAAATGAAAATGGTTTTTCTCAGGAGAATCCATTTGCAGATAAGAATACTAAGGGATACCCATATGGTATTAATGTATTCCATATTAATACTGCTGATTTCCCAAGTGCATATTTAAAGCTTGGTCCAAAGCCATGGAGTGAGCATTACAATATTGCCCACTGGGTATGGGAGTTAGAGGAATTACCTGAACACTGGATACCATATATGTGTATGGCTAATGAATTCTGGACTCCTTCTGAGTTTGCTTCAAGCGTATTCAGAAAGTATACAAAGAAAAAGGTAGTTACAGTACCTCACAGCGTAACAGCTCCATACGATGAGAAGTATGACAGAAAGTATTTTGGCCTTCCTGAGGATAAGTTCTTATTCCTTACAATGTATGCTTCAGATTCTCTTGTTGAAAGAAAGAATCCACAGGCAGTTGTAAGAGCATTTAAAAAGGCATTTAAGAAAAATGATCCTTCTGTTGGTCTTGTAATTAAGGTTGTACCTTCAAAGCACAGAACAGGTGATATTGATGAGCTTAAGAGAATGACTGCAGGATACAACAATGTTTACTTCTTAACAGGAGAGTACGAGAAGATTGAAGTTAACAGCATGTTAAGAGATGTTGATGCATATGTTTCTCTTCACCGTTCTGAAGGTTTTGGTCTTACTCTTGCAGAGAGCATGATGCTTGGAACTCCTACAATTTCAACTAACTGGTCAGGAAATGTAGAATTCCAGAACGAAGATACGGCATGTATGGTTGATTACAAGCTTGTGGATGTTGGTAAGAACATTCCTCTCTTCCCTGAAGGCTCAAAATGGGCTGAGGCAAGTGCCGATCATGCAGCAGAGTATATGAAGAAACTCTATTCTGATAAGGAGTTCTATAACAGAATTAAGGAAAACGGCCTTAAGAGTATTAATGAGCAACTTTCTAAGGAAAGTGTTGGAAAGATTGTAAACAAGAGAATCAATGCAATCTACAATAAAGCATTGAAAAATCAGTAAATAAACTACGAAATAATTGGAGAAAGTAAAATGAATCCTATTAAAGAGGTTTATAATTACAGAGAAATGATAAAGAGCCTGGTAAGAAAGAACTTAAGAGGCCGATATAAGGGCTCAGTTCTTGGGTTTTTATGGACATTCGTCAATCCATTACTCCAGCTCGTTGTATACACATTAGTTTTCTCTATAATTATGAGAAGTGAACATGAGCAATATTATCTGTTCTTATTTGTTGCTCTTATACCATGGATATTTTTCTCTACCAGCCTTACAGACGGTTCAAGATGTGTTCTGGACGAAAAGGATATGATAAAGAAAATTTATTTCCCGAGAGCTGTACTGCCTATATCCACAGTTACAAGTGCATTTATTAATATGTTACTGTCATTTGTGGTTGTTATTGCGGTTACCCTGTTTTCAGGACGTGGAATAGATCCGGTTGCATTACTGGGACTTCCGATAGTAATGGCAGTAGAATATATTCTGTGTCTTGGATTTGCAATGATAGTATCTGGTGTAACGGTATATTTAAGAGATATGCAGTATATTCTTGGAATCATTACAATGGCATGGCAGTATGTTACTCCTGTAATGTACGATGTAAGCCTTGTACCTGAGAGACTCAGATTTATTTTCTATGCAAATCCTATGACACCAATCATAGAAATATACAGAGACATTCTTTATTATAAACAATTCCCTGATATGACTAACCTTATTTATGCGTTAATCGTCGGAGTTGCCAGCTTTATTATAGGCTGGGCTGTATTTAATAAATTACAAAAGGGCTTTGCAGAAACATTCTAAAGCCTTACCAGATTTTGGGAGAATATTATGGAATCAAGTGAAAATGCTATCGAAGTGAGAAATGTATCGAAGCATTTTAAAGTTTTTTACGACAAAGGAAATGAATTAAAGGAGCGAATGCTCTTCTGGAAACGTAATAAGTTCGAATTAAGAAAAGTTCTGGATAACATTTCATTTTCAATTAAAAAGGGCGAGGCGGTAGGCCTTGTCGGTAAAAACGGATGCGGAAAATCAACAACTCTCAAGCTTCTCACAAAAATTATTTATCCATCATCAGGAAGTATTGAATTAAAGGGGAGAGTATCAAGTCTTATTGAACTTGGTGCGGGTTTCCATCCTGACATGAGCGGAAGAGAAAATATTTACATCAATGCCTCTATTTTCGGTCTTACCAAAAAAGAAATAGATGAGAGAATTGAAGATATTATAGATTTTTCAGAGCTTAGAGATTATATAGACAACCCTGTTAGAACATATTCTTCAGGTATGTATATGAGACTTGCCTTTTCTGTTGCCATCAACGTAAATGCGGATGTACTTCTTATTGACGAAATCCTTGCGGTAGGTGATGCAAACTTCCAGGCAAAGTGCTTCAATAAATTAAGAGAAATCAAGAAGAGTGGAGTTACTATTGTTATAGTGTCCCATTCACTTGGTCAGATTGAGTTATTCTGCGATAAGTCTATCTGGATAAAGGAAGGCCATGTTGAAATGATTGGGGAGCCTAAGGATGTGCATCTTAAGTACCTCGATTATATGAATGAGCTTCAGCAGGCGAAATTAGATGAAGAAAATGTCAACTGGATTCTTGAACAGAACAAGACAGGTGACGAAGAGCTCGATAAATACAAATTCCCACCAAGCATGAAGGGCGATCACAGTGGTGATGCAAGAGCCGTATTTGTGGAAAAAGCTCTTGTAGATGCTGATGGAAATGAGAAATACACATTCGAAACAGGTGAAAGCTTTAAAATGAAGCTTAAATACAGATTGAGACAAAAGATAGAAGATACTGTATTCGGATTTGGAATATTCAGAGCGGACGGATTGTGGGTTCATGGAACCAATACAAGAATAGACAGATTTTCTAACTTTGATATCGATAAAGACGGTGGATATAGCGTTCAGTTTAATGACGTAAATCTTATTCCCGGCAAATACTGGATAGATATTACTATTGAATATGGAGATGGAATACCTGTCGATTATTACAGACACGCTATAGAATTTAATGTTGTTTCCCACCTCACTGATGTAGGTGTTGTGAGATTCGATCACGAGTGGGAATTGGATATCTGATTTCCGCTGTATGGCAATTAAAATATGAATTAATTTTATTGACTAATGGAGAAGGGGTATGGCTGATAAAGTTAAAATTGCCGTTGCAGGAACAGGTTATGTAGGCATGAGCCTGGCTGTTCTTTTAGCACAGCATAACAAGGTTGTTGCAATAGATGTCGTTGAAGAAAAAGTCAATATGATTAACAACAGGATTTCACCTATTGTAGACAAAGAAATAGAAGAATATCTTAAAACTAAAGAATTGGATTTAACAGCTACAATTGATGCAAAAGAAGCATACAGTGATGCTGATTATGTTATAGTGTCTGTTCCTACAAATTATGATTCTGACAAGAACTTCTTTGATACTTCATTTGTAGAAAATGTTTTAGATACTGTGCTTTTATATAATCAGGATGCAACAATTGTAATTAAATCTACAATTCCTGTGGGATACACAAAGAGAATAAAAGAAAAATACAAGGCCAACATTATATTCAGCCCTGAATTTTTAAGGGAAAGTAAGGCGTTATATGATAATTTATATCCAAGCCGAATAATAGTTGGTATTGATAAGGATGATGAGCATCTTAAAGAGAGTGCTCAGAAATTTATTGATCTGCTTACTGAAAGTGCAATAAAGGAAAATATTGATACGTTAATTATGGGAAGTACAGAGGCAGAGGCTGTTAAGCTCTTTGCCAATACTTATCTTGCTCTCAGAGTTTCATTTTTCAACGAGCTTGATACATATGCTGAGATAAAAGGTATAAGTACAGAAGATATAATTAATGGTGTATGCCTCGATCCGAGAATCGGAGGAGGATACAATAATCCTTCATTTGGATATGGCGGTTATTGTCTTCCAAAGGATACTAAGCAGCTTCTTGCAAATTACGATGGAGTTCCTGAACATCTTATGGAAGCAATCGTAATGAGTAACAGAACACGTAAGGATTACATTGCAGATGTGGTTGAGAAAAAGTTAAATCATGACAGAGATAAAACAATTGGTATTTATCGACTTGTTATGAAGACAAATTCTGACAACTTCAGAAACTCTTCTATCCTTGGAGTAATAAAGAGACTTCACGGTGAGGGATATGAATTAACTATTTACGAACCAACATTAAACACAGGAGATAAGATTCTCGGTTGTATTGTTGACAATGACCTTGAAAAGTTCAAGAGCTCATCAGATATTATCTTAACAAATAGATATGACAGCATTTTAGATGATGTAGCTGATAAGGTTTATACACGAGATGTATTTCATAATGAATAAATAAGAAGTGGGGTGGTTTTTCACCCCATTTTTGTTTTTTAAACATAAATAACAAAAACGGAGTGAAATTGAAATTCATTTTTACTCCGTTTTTTATTTTTATAAAAAATCCGTAAATTATTTTACATCCATTTTACACAGACCTGCATATGGATTTTACTATCATGAAATAAACTAAGGCCATAAGTTAAGAATAAATATAAGGTATGTAAAAGGAGTCACAAAATGAAAAAGATTATCAGTACAATCGCATTGGCAACATCTATTGGCGCTGTATTCGCAGGCTGTGGAGCAGGAGCTTCAGACAACAGCACAGGAAATGCAGGCGGAACAGTAACAACAGATGGTTCAACTTCAATGAGTAAGGTAATTGGTGCTTTAAGTGAGGCTTATGAATCAGATACAGGCGTTACAGTAACATACAACGCTACAGGTTCAGGATCAGGTATCCAGGCTGTACAGGAAGGAAGATGTGACATCGGACTTTCAAGCCGTTCATTAAAGGATGAAGAAAAAGCAAAGGGCCTTGAAGAAACAACTCTTGCTCTTGATGGTATTGCATTAGTAGTTAACCCTGAAAACCCTGTATCAGACTTAGATTTAGAAACAATCAGCAAGATTTATACAGGCGAAATCAGCAACTGGAAGGATGTTGGTGGAAATGATTCAGACATCGTTCTTATCGGTCGTGAAGCAGGTAGTGGAACAAGAGATGGTTTCGAATCTATTACATATACAACAGATAAGTGCCAGTATCGTCAGGAGTTAACATCTACAGGTGATGTTATCGCAACAGTAGCAAGCAACCCTAACGCAATCGGTTATGCATCATTATCAGCAGTTAAGGATAGTGTAAAGGCACTTAAGGTTGCAGGTGTAGCTCCATCAGAGGAAACTGTTAAGGATGGCAGCTACGTTGTACAGCGTCCATTCGTACTTGTAACTGTAAAGGACAAAGCTTTATCAGAAAATGCTAAGAAGTTCATGGAATTTGTTACTTCAAAATCCGCCAATGACATTATAAGCGGTGCAGGTGTGGTTCCTGCTAATTAATAACTGCAAGCGGCGGAAGTTAAATTCCGTCGCTTATTAAATTGAGGTCGTATTATGAAGAAAAAGAAATTATTTGAAAATGTCGTACACGGTATTTTTCTTATACTCGGAACAATAACTGTAGGCTTTGTTCTTGTTATAACAATATATCTTATAGTTTCAGGTATTCCTGCAATTGCAGAAATCGGATTATTTAACTTCCTTTTTGGTCAGGAATGGGCGTCAACTGCTGCAGAACCTAAATTTGGAATCTTACCATTCATATTATCGAGTGTATACGGTATGGGAGGAGCAATCCTTATTGGTGTACCAATAGGATTCTTCACTGCAGTATTCCTTTCAAAGGTAGCCAATAAAAAGGTAAAAGCCGTAGTAGGTGCAACTGTAAATCTTCTCGCCGGCATTCCTTCCGTTGTATACGGTCTTGTAGGTATGCTTGTTCTTGTACCGGGAATTAGAATTTTATTTAACTTACCGGATGGAGCGAGTCTTCTTGCATCAATTATCGTATTGGCCGTAATGATTCTTCCTAGCATTATTAAAATGTCAATGACAGCACTTGATGCTGTGCCAAGAGAATATGAGGAAGGTTCACTTGCTCTTGGAGCAACTACAACAGAGACATATTTCAAGGTTTCCGTACCTGCTGCCAAGAGTGGTATTGCAGCGGCTGTAGTACTTGGTGTAGGACGAGCAATTGGTGAGACGATGGCGGTTATCATGGTAGCGGGAAATGTTGCTAATATGCCTACATTATTCGGTAGTGTTCGTTTTCTTACAACAGCTGTTGCCAGTGAAATGTCTTATTCAAGTCCGGGAAGCTTACAGAGAAATGCATTATTTTCAATAGCTCTTGTGCTTTTCTTATTTATTATGCTTATTAATGCAACGCTTAATTTTCTTCTGAAGAGAGAAGGAGAAATAATATGAATAGAAAGAGAAAAACGTATATTGCCTCCATGCGTGGACTGATGATCGTATCAACCATAATTACAGTGGCATTAGCGCTTTTTATACTTATATATGTATTTGCAAAGGGTATTCCTAACATAAACTGGGAATTACTTTCTACAAAACCGAGTTATTCAGCAGATAGAATAGGTATTTTGCCGGATATTCTCAACACAATATACATTTTGCTTGCCACACTTCTTATAGTTATTCCGCTCGGTGTTGGAGCTGCAATTTACCTTACGGAATATGCAAAGAATAAAAAAATAGTTGCCATAATCGAATATGCAGCGGAAACATTATCAGGTATTCCTTCAATCATTTATGGACTTGTTGGTATGCTCCTCTTTTCAAATAACTTTGGTACAAGTCTTATTGCAGGTTCATTAACTCTTGTAATTATGAATCTCCCTACAATAATGAGAACTACTCAGGAAAGTCTTAAGACTGTTCCTCAGAGTTACAGAGAGGGTGCATTTGGACTTGGTGCCGGAAAATGGCGCGTTATCCGTACGGTTGTACTTCCTGGATGCGTTGACGGTGTAATAACAGGATGTATTTTATCAGCAGGTCGTATTATTGGTGAGTCTGCGGCATTGCTTTTCACAGCAGGTTTTGCACATGCCATACATGGTGTGCTTTCTGGACTTGCTTCACCGGGAGCAACATTAACAGTTGCACTTTATGTCTATGCAAAAGAAGAAGGTGAATTCGGAATTGCATTTGCCATTGCAGCAATACTTATGATCTTAATGTTGCTTATAAACTTATCAGCAAGTTTAGTAGGAAAACATTTCGCCAAAAGGAGAAAAGTATGAGTGATGTAATAACTGTCAAGGATTTATGCCTTTGGTACGGTGAAAACCAGGCTTTAAAAAATATAAATATCAATATACCGGAAAAAAGCATTACTGCATTTATCGGACCTTCAGGATGTGGAAAGTCAACATTTCTTAAGACTCTTAACAGAATGAATGACCTTGTGGGAAATGTTAAAATCACAGGTGAGGTTTGTTACGAGGGTAAGAATATTTACGATAAGGATGTGGATGTTAACGAATTAAGAAAAGACGTAGGTATGGTATTCCAAAGACCTAATCCATTTCCTATGAGTATCTACGACAACATAGCGTATGGTCCAAGAACACACGGAATAACTAACAGAGTAAAGTTAGATGAAATAGTGGAAAAGGCTTTAAGAGACGCTGCCATCTGGGATGAGGTAAAGGACAGGCTTAAGAAAAGTGCCCTTGGACTTTCAGGTGGTCAGCAGCAGAGACTCTGTATTGCACGTGCTCTTGCCGTAGGTCCAAAGGTGCTTCTTATGGATGAACCTACTTCTGCACTTGATCCTATTTCAACTTCAAGAATAGAAGAACTCACATTGCAGCTGAAAAAAGATTACACTATAATTATGGTAACTCATAATATGCAGCAGGCAGTTCGTATTTCAGACTATACTGCATTCTTCCTTCTTGGAGATTTAATCGAATTTGATAGTACTGAAAAATTATTCTCACAGCCAAGTGAGAAGAAAACAGAGGATTATATTACAGGAAGGTTTGGTTAATTATGAGAAGTAGATTTGATGAACAGCTCAGTCTGTTAAATAAAAAAATGATTGAAATGGGCACAGAATGTGAAAGCATTATTAACCTGTCAGTAAAGGCTCTTATTGAAGGAGATACTACATGCGCTGAGACAGCAAAGCACTTAAGGGGCAATATTGATCATATGGAAAGGGATATAGAATCCATCTGCATCAAGCTCCTCCTTCAGCAGCAGCCTGTGGCAAGAGACTTAAGAGTAATATCAGCGGCCCTCAAAATGATTACTGACATGGAAAGAATCGGTGATCAGGCTGAAAATATTACTGACATTGTTGCAAGTCTTAATGGCAGAAACGACATTGGATGTGAAAATATACGTATTATGGCTGAAGCTGCCATGAAGATGGTGACTAAGAGCATTGATGCATATGTAAAGCAGGACATGGAACTTTCCAATGATGTTATCAATTATGATGATGTGGTAGATGATGCATTTGACCGTGTAAAACAGAATCTTATTAAGATGATTTCTGAAAATGTTTCAGACGGTGAATATGCTTTGGATCTTCTTATGATTGCCAAGTACTTTGAGAAAATAGGAGATCATGCCGTAAATATTGCTGAATGGGTTGAATATTCGCTTACTGGTGTCCATAAGGGATAATATTATGATTTGGTGTGTCGACGACGATGATACAATTCGCGAAATAGAAGTTTATACATTAACACAGACAGGTTTTGAGGCAAGGGGATTTGCTGATGGTAACTCCATGCTTGAAACGCTGAAGACAGAAATACCGGAGCTTATTGTGCTTGATATAATGCTTCCGGGTAAGGACGGGGTTGAAGTGCTTAAGGAAATCCGAAGTGATTCCCAGACAGCTAAAATACCTGTAATTATGGCTACTGCAAAGGGTACTGAAATGGATAAGATACATGGGCTGGATACGGGTGCCGATGATTATCTTGTAAAACCATTTGGTATGATGGAAATGGTATCCAGAATAAAAGCGGTTTTAAGACGATGTGAATCTGTAAAAAATGAGGATGATATTGTTTCAATAGGAGATATCGTTCTTAACGATAAGGAACATATCGTTACGGCTAAGGGTGAAAATGTAAATCTTACATTTAAGGAATATAAAATATTAAAGCTGTTTATGAACAACCCTGATATTGTATTTTCAAGAGATAAACTGCTTTCAGAGGTCTGGGGTGTTGATTATCTCGGTGAATCAAGAACAGTGGATATGCACATTAAAACTCTGCGTCAGAAGCTTGGAGAAGCAGGGGCGCAGATAAAGACAGTGATTGGTGTGGGCTATAAATTAGGGAGTTCTAAATGAGTAAAAAGATTTTCCGATCCATAATGGCTGTAACACTAATTGTATTTGTAGCTGTCTTTATTACTGCCATTGGTTTTTTATACAACTATTTTGTGAAACTGCAGGTTTCAAGACTTAAGGATGAATTAACCATCGTCTCAGCCAGTGTAAATGATGAAGGTGTTAAATATTTTGATAAGTTTAATTCATCTGTATTTCGTTTAACTCTCATTTCTTCCGATGGAAATGTAATGTATGACAGTCAGGCAGATCCTGAGAGCATGGGTAATCATCTGGACAGAGAGGAAGTTTCAGAGGCTCTTGCCCACGGCAGGGGCAGTAGTGACAGATACTCATCAACACTGACAGAGAGAACATTTTACGAAGCGCAGAAGTTAGACAATGGAGAAGTGCTCCGTATTTCCGTAGACCAGGCATCTGTAGGAGGCCTGCTGATTGGAATGTCACCAGCAATAATCAGTATAATTGTTATTGCCATTATACTTGCCATCCTGCTTTCCCACAGAATGTCAAAGAATATAGTTAAGCCATTAATTGCAATTGATCTGGATAACCCTGAACAGAATGATACATATGAAGAACTGACACCAATTCTTTCAAGGTTAAGTAAACAGCATAAACAGATTACAGATCAGATACATGAGCTTAAACGTAAATCTGATGAATTTAAACAGATTACGGATTCAATGAATGAAGGACTTATTATACTGGATAAAAATGGCACGGTACTCAGCATCAATAATGCAGCAAAGAACCTTTTTGCAACTGACGACTCCGTTATAGGACGTGATTTCCTTATTGTAGACAGAAGCCAGGAAATGAATGAGGCCGTAAGTAAGACGTTTAATGGTGGAGGTCATAGTGAATTCCGAAAGGGAATAGGCGGAAATGAGTACCAGTTTATGGTAAACCGCACAGAATCAGAGGGAGAAACAATCGGAGTCGTAATCCTCTGTTTCGATATCACTGAAATAGTATTTGCAGAGCGCAACCGTCAGGAATTTACTGCAAATGTCTCCCATGAATTAAAGACACCGCTACAGTCAATCATAGGAAGTGCAGAGCTTCTTGAAAATGATCTTGTAAAGCCGGTGGACACTAAGAAATTTATCGGAAATATTAAGAGAGAGGTCACAAGACTGGTTACTCTTATTAACGATATAATAGAGTTGTCCAAGCTTGATGAGAACAGTGAAATACCTAAGGAGCCTGTTGATATTTATGATGTAGCGGACGAGGTTGTAGATGTCCTTTCTCAATCCGCACAAAAGAAGAATGTGGATCTCATCCTCAACGGGGAGCACTGTGTTATCGACGGCATCAGAAGATACATTTACGAAATAATATACAATCTATGTGACAATGCCGTCCGTTACAATAAGGATGGTGGCAGTGTTACGATAAATATTAATAAAGACATTACCAAGAACGGTGAAAATGTAGTTCTTTCCGTAAGTGATACGGGAATCGGTATTCCGGTTGAACATCAGGGAAGAATATTTGAAAGATTTTATCGTGCAGATAAAAGTCATTCCAGGGAAACCGGTGGAACAGGTTTAGGCCTTTCCATAGTAAAGCATGCAGTGGCATATCATAATGGTACTATTAAGCTTGAAAGCAAACCGGGAAAAGGAACAACAATCACAGTTAAGTTTTGAAAGCAAACTAAGAACAATAAAACTCGTAAAACAAGGTCAGAAAAAACTCTAAAAAGGCTTGAAAAGCAAAATCTAAAACAAATAAAAAACGGAGTGAAATGAATTCATTTCACTCCGTTTTTCTTATTTATACGATTGAGTAATGAAAGTTATACTTATAAGTACTTCTCCATACCGTTTTCTCTCATTTTTGCTAAAAGCTTCTTAATGTCGCCTGCTTTTTCCTTAGGAATAATAAGTAAAGCATCGCCTGAATCTACAACGATTAAATCTTCGATACCGGCAGCGGCAATAAGCTTATCAGAACCTTCGATAATACAGTTCTTAACATCAAGAGAAACAACATTTCCTCTGATGATATTCTCATCTGAATCTGTTTCATTAACTCTGCTTACTGCAAGCCATGAACCAACGTCATCCCAGCCAAAGTTACCAGGGATAATATAAATGTTATCTGACTTCTCCATAACGCCGTAGTCAATTGAAATATTTTCTAAGTCAGGGAAAATGCTGTTAAGAGTTTCATCCTCTGAAGCTGTACCGATTGACTTTTCGATTTCATTTAATGAAGAGTACATTTCAGGAAGGAACTTCTCATAACATTCATTAATAGTTGAAAGCTTCCAGATGAACATACCACTGTTCCAGAGGTAGTTACCGCTTTCAAGATACTTTTTAGCAGTATCAAGATCAGGCTTCTCAACAAATGAATCAACAGTAAATGATTTGCCTTCAGGCTTTTCTTCGTTATATTTAATGTAGCCGTATCCTGTTTCAGGATAGTTAGGAGTGATTCCGATAGTTACGAGGTTAGAACCCTTTTCAGCAATTTTACATGCACTGCTAAGTGTATCTACAAAAACATCGTTGTACTTAACTAAGTGATCTGATGGAAGAACAATCATTGTAACGTCTTCATCAGGATACTTGTGCTTAATGTGTGCTGCACCAAGTCCGATACATGGAGATGTGTTACGTCCGATAGGCTCGCAGATTATATTCTCCATTGGAATACCGGGAATCTGTTCCTTTACAAGATGTTTATAGTCCTTGTTTGTTACAACATAAACATTTTCAACATCAACGATAGGACTGATTCTTTCTACTGTAAGCTGAATCATTGTCTTGTCATCGTCTGTTAATGATAAAAATTGTTTAGGTAAAGACTGCCTGCTTCTAGGCCAAAATCTTTCACCTTTACCTCCGGCCATAATAAGAGCAGTTTTAATCATAATATCCCCCTCTGAAATGCGTAATATATGAAACAGAAAATCTGTTAATCCACTTTATATAATAATAAAACTAATAGTGTATTATATATACAGTATATATAAAAGTCAAAAGCAAAAAGACAGGTTAGACTATCCGGAATTACATATTTAAGTAATGCCGTTTTTTCTATGGTAAACTCAATATTTACGGCTTTTTAAGAGAGATTATATCCTTGCATAATACCCCCCTTTTTCTTATAATTAAAGGATAATATTCGGAGGTGCCAATGGTTTTAATTATTGTATACATATCAGTGTTTGCGGCTATTCTTATTGCCCTGCTGGTGATTATGTTAAGGATTAAACCTGCAAAAAAGGTTGATAAAAAAGAAAAGCACACGGAATCGGGTACACTTGTATCAAATGATACAAAAGAAGATATAGAGAACGATCAGAAAAGCTGATTGTTAAAAGGTTGAATTATTTAAAAGAAAGTGGTTAATATGCAATACATTGTATTTGACTTAGAATGGAATCAGTCTCCTACAGGTAGAGTTATTGCAAATGAAAACGGCAGTAGAATACCGTTTGAGATCATTGAAATAGGCGCTGTTAAGCTCGACGAGAATAAAAATGTTATCAGTTCATTTGACAGACTGATAAGGCCACAGGTTTACTTTAAGTTTCACAAAGTGGTTGAAAATATGCTGCCTATTACTATGAAAGACCTGCAAAAGGGTAAGGATTTTAAGACAGTATACGAAGAATTTATTAATTGGTGTGGTACTGACTTTTATTTCTGTACATGGGGTGAAGCTGATCTTATGCAACTTCAAAGAAATATGAGTTTCTACGGCATAGAGAATAATTTTCCTATGCCTTTTCTTTATTTTGATCTTCAAAAGGTATACAGCAAACAATATCTCGACGGCAATATGACTCCGAGCCTGGAATCAGCTGTTAAGGCACTGGACATTGCCCAGTCCATGCAATATCACAGAGCCATTCATGATGCCCAGTATACTGCACAGATAATGCAGAAGTTAAAGGACGAAGATCTTATAGAAAATGTAAGTGTAGATACATTCAGGATACCTAAAAGACCAGCTGATGAAATTCGTAAAAGATCGAGATTTTCTGAAGAATATATTACAAGAGGTTTTGACTGTAAGGAAAAAGCTACTAAGTACAGGGAATTGAGAAAAGGAAGCTGCTTTATCTGCAGTGAAACAATGGACAGGGTAGTCCGCTGGTTTTCAGATAATAAAAATTACTATGCTGTTTTCAAATGTAAGAAGCATGGACTTATTAGTGCCAAATTCAAAGTGAAGAAAAGTGATCTGGGATATTTTTACGGAGTACGCAACATGAGCAGAATAGATGAATCGGCTGCGGAAACCATAAAAGAAAAGAGAGATCGCGAAAGAGAAAAGCAGAAAGAATATGAAAGAAATGAATAAAAACATATTACTTGTTAGTACTAACGGTAAGTTAACAAATGGCGCCAGCCAGTGTGTGCTTATGATAGCTAACGAAATGAAAAAACGTGGAATAAATATGGTTGTGGCTACTCCTCCGGGGCCTCTTGGAGAAGAACTAAAGAAGAATGGTATTACGGTTGAACCACTACATCAGTACGTAACCATGTGGTTTAAATATACAAAGTTTACCTTTGACAAGAAATGGAAAAGTATTGCGGTTAAGCTATATACTGCACATATGTATAAAAAGCCTATTCACAACATTGCAGAGAGTTTTGCAGTTAATCATGTGAATCGCAGAATGAAAGAAATCATTAAGAAGCACAATATTGACTTAGTTCATATTAATGCAATAACAAGTGGATTACCTGCATTGGTACCTTTCGAAATGGGTATACCGGTTGTATGGCATATAAGAGAATTTCATTCATTAGATCTTAATCACGAATTCGTAAATGAAAAAAGATCCTATAAGATGCTTAATAAAGCAGATGCGGTAGTTGCAGTATCGGATGTTGTAAAGAATTTCTTCCAACCACATTTCAAAAAAGAAATCATCAGAATATATGATGGAGTTGATATTGAAAAGTTCTATTGCGAACGAGATATTTTAAATGATGACGTTATTATGATTGTAATGGCAGGGAGAATTCATCCTAATAAGAGACAGGCTGTTTTGGTTAAAGCGGTTAACATGCTTGCTAAATCAGGTGTTAAGGTTATAGCTGATATTTACGGAAAAACTGATGATATTAATTATGAGAATAAAATAAAGTCATATATTGAGAGAAACGGATTATCAGACATAGTGCAGTTCAAAGGACATGTTGATAACGTAAACAAGGCAATTAGTGAGTATGATGTTTTGTGTATGTGTTCAACAAGTGAGGCATTTGGTCTTACAACAGTAGAGGGTATGTTAAGCGGTGCGCTTGTTGTTGGATCTGATTCAAAGACTGCTGCCACATCTGAATTAATAAAGGATGGAGAAACAGGACTGCTCTACAATGAAGAAGAGGGAGCAAAGAGCCTGTTTGAGGCATTTAAAAAGATTGCCGATGATAGGGAAAGCATGAAGAAGATTGCCTTAGAAGGGCAGAAATATGCTTATAATACATTTAATATAGATGAAAATATAAATAACATTTTAGAGGTGTATGATGAAGTATTACATAGAAGAAGTTGATCCTGCAGAGTGGCGTAATGTTGCCACATCCAAGGCGAGAGTAGATATATTTAATATCTTAGATTCTCTTGGATACGAGAAAATCACTGTTGGCTGTAAGGAATTAAGCGGTGATTATTCTGGGGTTAAAAGAAAAGCTAAAGAATTAGCATATATCATGAATAACACAAAAGTGTGGAAACAGGCTACAGCACATCTTAAAGCAGGAGATGTGTTAGTTGTTCAGTACCCTCCTCATTTCTGGTTAAGACTCAGAAGTATTCTTGTGGGCTTAAGAAAGAGAGGCGTTCGTCTTGTTGCTGTTGTACATGATATGGATTCAATCAGATGGAATAACCGCAACAAGGTTTTCAAAAACTATTTCAGTATTGAAGACAGATTTGCCCTTCCATTCTTTAATAAAATAATAATTCATAACTCATACATGAAGGATCTTATGAAGGCTATAGGATATAAGCCAAATAAGCTTGTATCATTAGGCGTATTTGATTACTTATGGGAAAAGGATGATAATGCAATTCCTGCTGAAGAAAGAATCCATAAGGATGCACCTGTAGTTATTGCAGGTAATCTTTCACCTGGAAAAGCGACATACTTATATAACTTCGACCACAATGTGGGAACACACTTTAATCTCTACGGAATATATATTGAAGAAGACAAGATAAAAAATCTCGACTATACATATAAGGGTGTTGGAGATGCAGATAAGCTCCCTGAAATTCTTGAAGGAAGCTACGGTCTTGTATGGGATGGTACTGACATAGATATGTGCAGAGGTGAGTACGGAGAGTATTTAAAAGTCAATAATCCACACAAGTTTTCTTTGTATCTCGCATCATGTCTTCCTATTATCATCTGGAAGCAGGCAGCTCTTGCTGACGTAGTTGAGAAGTACAATCTCGGATTTACAATCAATTCATTAGATGATATTGCAGTTAAGAGAAAGAATATTACTGAAGCACAATATAATCAGATGGTTGAAAATATAAAGAGATTTTCAAAGAAAGTTTCTTCTGGATACTTCATGAAGAGAGCAATGGATATTGTTGAAGGAAAAAGAAGGATTCGCTGACATGAAAAATGATAATTTAGTGGATATCAGATCCAGAAAAAGTACAGTCCTGGTTTACATAGCTCTTGCAGTTTTTATTGTATTTAAATTATGGGAAAGAACTACCATAAGTTACAGATTAGGTGCAATTGAATATAACGGCATCACAGCGGCTGTTATGGGACTTCTTATTCTCAGACTTATTATAAGGGATTACAAGTCGCTTAAATGGATAATAGCGGATGTACTGGTAGTAGCCGGAGCATTTTCCCTGACGGGAATGTGGAGCTATAACAAGGAACTTGTAACTCTGGCATTGCTTATTATGGCATCATTTGGAACAAGCTTTTACAATCTTGTGAAAACTTCATTTATCTCAGTAGCTGCAATGACCGGATTCGTTCTATGTTGTTATGGCTTAGGATTTGCCGAAAACCTTCGTTTTATAAGAATTCACGATTCTGATGTATTTTATGTAAATTCATTGGGATTTGATGCATATGCGACATTATCATACTGTGCATTTATTCTGACAACAGGATACTTATTCTTAAGAAAAGCAAGCTTTAAGTACTGGGAGATACCAATCATACTTGTTTTAGATTTCTTCGTTTTCAAAATTACAGACAACAGACTTATGTTTGTAAGTGAAGTAATCTTATTTGCCATATATGTAATTGTAAGATTGGGAAGAAATGCATTTGTTAAAAATAAGGTGTTTGCAGTCTGTTGTGCTGCAATACCTGGTGTTATAACACTTATTTCATTTATTACTTCCTATTTCTTCAATCCGAATGCTAATAACTTCCTTAACTGGTTAGATGACAAACTGGTAGGAAGACTTACATTTACAAGACAGGCTTTTGATAAATATCCTCTTACTTTCACAGGACAGGGAGTAAAGATGACAGGTAACCTTCCGGAAGGGATGGAATATACTGCCAGTAATCCAAAGTTCTTCATAGATAACGGATATTTATATTATTACTTTGCATACGGAGTTATTGCTCTTGCGGTAATTTTATTCATATACACTGTATTTATTTACAGAGCAGCAAGAGAAGGACATTATACTCTCCTTGCAATATTGATTACTATTTCAATAGCTAACTTTGTAAATGCAACAATGCTTTACGTAGATTTATTTATTCCACAGGTATTTGTACTTGGATTTTTAAATTATTTCATAAGCGGATTTACGAAAGATAAAGATGTATTTTATAGTCGAGAATTTAAAGAAATAAGAAATAAATCTACAGGTGCATAAGCTTATTGAGTTATAAAAAATAACAGATAGATTCGTTAATGAATCGGTTTTACAACTGACTTATTACAAAGTCACATAAACAGTGCATTTTTTGACCACTATTTTATTTTATGTTAGAATTTTGCACAAAAACAAAGAGAAGAAAAGGACTTAAAAAATGGCAAAAATTATTCTTACGGGCGACAGACCCACAGGTAAGTTACATTTAGGGCATTATGTAGGTTCATTGAGAAAAAGAGTTGAGCTTCAGAACTCAGGAGAATATGATAAAATATTCATCTTAGTTGCTGATACACAGGCGCTTACTGATAACGCTGACAACCCTGAAAAAATCAGACAGAATATATTGGAAGTAACTCTCGATTACTTATCTGCGGGTATCGATCCGGAGAAATGCAACATATTCATCCAGTCAATGTTACCTGCTCTTCCTGAACTTACAATGTATTACAGTAACCTTGTTACAGTTTCAAGATTACAGAGAAATCCTACTGTAAAATCAGAAATTGCAATGAGAGGTTTTGAGACAAATATCCCTGTTGGATTCTTTACATATCCTATCAGCCAGGCAGCGGATATTACTGCATTTGGAGCAAATGTTGTTCCTGTAGGTGAAGATCAGGAACCTATGCTTGAGCAGGCAAGAGAAATCGTTAGAAAGTTCAATGCAACATATGGTGAAGTGCTTGTTGAGCCTGAAAGTATGCTTTCTACAAATGATACTTGCAGAAGATTACCTGGTACTGATGGTAAGGCAAAGATGAGTAAGTCTCTCGGTAACTGTATTTACCTTTCAGACTCACCTGAAGATGTTAAGAAGAAGGTAATGGCAATGTACACAGATCCTGACCATATCCGAATCGAAGATCCTGGTAAGGTTGAGGGAAATACTGTATTTACATACCTTGATGCATTTGCTGAAGATGAAGATTTCGAGAACTTCTTACCTGAATATAAGAATCTTGATGAACTTAAGGATCATTATAAGAGAGGTGGCTTAGGTGACGTTAAGATTAAGAAGTTCCTTAATAAGGTACTTGAAAGAATGCTTACACCTATCAGAGCAAGAAGAGCGGAATATGAGAAAGATATTCCAAGAGTATATGAAATCTTAAGACAGGGTACAGAAAAAGCAATTGAAGCTTCCAATGAGACTCTTAGAAAAGTTAAAGAAGCAATGCGTATTAATTACTTTGAGGACAAGGAGCTTATTAAGAGTCAGTCTGAAAAGTATGCTGATTGATAACTATAGGAGTTAACATATGAAATGTCCATTTTGTGGTGAACTTAACAGCAGAGTTATAGATTCACGACCTACTGACAACGGTGAAATTCGCAGAAGAAGAGAGTGCGAGAGCTGTCACAAGCGTTTTACAACATATGAGAGAATCGAAAGTATTCCTCTCATGGTTATAAAAAAGGACAATACAAGAGAACCATATGATAGAGATAAGATAAAGTCAGGCATCAGCCGCTCATGTCATAAGAGACCGGTTTCCACAGAAGTTATTGATAAAATGACAGATGCGGTAGAGACAGAGGTTTTCAATTACGGAAGTAAAGAAATCTCAACAAATGTAATCGGAGAATATGTTATGCAGCAGTTAAAAGATGTTGACGAGGTTGCATATGTAAGATTTGCCTCCGTTTACAGAGAATTTAAGGATGTTAATACATTCCTTGATGAGATTCAGCAATTTTTGAATAAATAAGGAGATTTTATGAAGCTTCATTTAATTCCGAGTGCATATATTAATTCAACATATGATATTGATTTTCAGATGTTGTATGATAACGGGTTTCGAGGATTGATATTTGATATAGATAATACTCTTACACAACACGGTGCACCCGCGAAAAGCAATGCAATAAAGTTGTTTCAGGAGCTTGATGAAATAGGATTTAAGTACATTCTTATTTCAAATAATCATGAAGAAAGAGTTGCTCCATTTGCGGAGCAGGTTGGCGCCGAATATGTTGCCGATGCAGGTAAACCACTTGCAAAGGGATATGTGGCGGCAATCGAAAAAATGGATATCGATAAGGAATACGCCATTTTTATTGGAGATCAGATGTTTACGGATATTGCAGGAGCTAATGCAGCTTCAATCAAGTCAATATTAGTAAGACCTCTTTCAAAAAAAGAGCCTTTTCATATTAAGCTAAAAAGAATGATGGAAGCTCCTATTAAGAAGATGTATCTTAAGAACCACAAAATGGGAGACTACAGCAACTTATTAAAGTAACATTTATAAATTATAAATTTAGATCTTAATCTGTCAGATAATTATAGAAAGTACAGAAAGGTACACATACATGAAGGATATAACAGGCACAACCAAAACGTGTGCTCTTATAGGTAATCCTACTGAACACTCGTTATCGCCAACGATCCACAACAGTATATCCTTTATGACACAAAATGATATGGCTTATACCACATTTTGTGTAGAAAAGGATGATTTAGGCGATGCAGTAAAGGGAGCATATGCCCTCGGTATACAAGGTATGAATGTAACAGTTCCACACAAGGAAAATGTAATGGAACATTTAGTGGAAATAGACCCTATTGCAGAAGCTGTTGGTGCGGTTAATACATTAATAAGAGTTGATGGCGGCTTTAAAGGCGCTAATACAGATTTATTGGGATTTGCCCGTTCATTAAAGGAAGCAGGTTTCGATGTTAAGGGTAAGCCAGCCTGTATTCTCGGTGCAGGTGGTGTTGCAAGAGCTATCTGCTTCGCTCTTGTAGAGGCCGGAATAGAGAGTATATATATTCTCAACAGAACAAAAGAGAAAAGCTTAAGCATCAGAAATGCTTTAAACAGCTATTACGGATATAAAAAAGTTGAATGTCATGTATTTGACTACGACTATGCTGAAAAATTAAATATTGAAGATTTCTTATTAGTACAGACTACTAATGTTGGTATGTACCCACATAACGCTGACTGCATTTTAGCAGCTGATTCATCTTTATTTGAGAAGGCGACATATGGATTTGATGTTATCTACAATCCATATGAAACCACATTTATGAAGAGATTAGCCAAGCATGGAAAGAAATCAATCGACGGTCTTGACATGCTTTTATATCAGGCTATTGAGTCTTATAAAATGTGGTTCCCTGATATTGAGATCACACCTCATATGGAAAGCTGTACAAAGAGAAAGCTTATGGATTCATTTGGAATAAGCAAAGAGCCTACGGACGATTTGTTTACATCATGCGTTGGAGTGCCTAAGCCAAAGGATAATATTATTCTTACAGGTTATATGGGAAGTGGCAAGACTACTCTCGGACACTGGATTTCAAAGAGAACAGGTAAGGTATTTATCGACACTGACAAGGAAATCGAAAAAGAGTATGGCAAAACCATAAGTGAAATATTTGAATCTGAGGGCGAAGAAGGCTTCAGAAATATCGAAACAAACTTCTTAAAGAAAATGCTTTCTGCAGGAATCAGCAACTGTGTCATTTCTGTTGGTGGTGGAACTCCTCTCAGAAGAGAGAACAGAAGCATCCTTAAGAAGATTGGTACGGTTGTATACTTAAGAGCTGGAGCTGATGAGTTATACGGACGACTTCGTTATGACGCAAGACGCCCATTACTTTTCGGCAAGGAAGGTGAAGAAAGAAGAGAATTCATCAAGAAAAGTCTTTCTGACAGAGAGCCTTCTTACCTCGAAGGTGCTCATATAGTAATAAGAACTGACGGAGTATATTTCCCAAAGATCTATCAGGTAATTCACAGAAAGATAAAGAATTTCAATTCTAAGGGTTACAAGAGAAGAAACAGACGTGTTTCGTTTCACAAAAATAAGGTAAGAAAATATGAAGATTCTAGTAATTAATGGACCTAATATTAATTTTTTAGGTATCAGAGAAAAGCATATTTATGGCTCTGACAATTACGATTCATTATTAAGCTCAATAGATGAGTATGCTAAAGAGCGTAATGTGGATTTTGAATGTTTTCAAAGTAACTGCGAGGGTGAAATAATCGACAAAATCCAGGAAGCATACCTTAAGGGTGTGGATGGCATTGTTATCAATCCTGGTGCATATACTCACTACAGCATAGCAATAAGAGATGCTTTAGCTTCAGTAGATGTACCAAAGATTGAGGTGCATATCTCAAATGTACATGCAAGAGAAGAGTTCAGACATGTTTCTGTTACTGCTCCTGTATGTACAGCACAGATTACAGGACTTGGTCTCTACGGTTATAAATGTGCCATTGATGCGGTTATTAACATTTTAAAATAATTCCGTTATTGATATGAGAGTGGTTTTGTTATATGATTATTAGATGTTAAGCCAGTAATCATAGTTGTAATTAATATGGTTATATGTATATGTTTGGAGGAATAAAAAATGGTTAGTGCAGGCGATTTTAAGAACGGTCTTACAATTCAGATGGATGGCGGTATCTGGCAGATTATCGAATTCCAGCATGTTAAGCCTGGAAAGGGTGCTGCTTTCGTAAGAACAAAGTTAAAGAACATTGTCAGTGGCGGGGTTGTTGAAAAGTCATTCAGACCAACAGAAAAGTTTGAGACAGCACACATCGACAAGAGAGATTACCAGTATTTATACAAAGATGGTGACCTTTACAACTTCATGGATATGGAATCATACGAGCAGATCGCACTTAACGCTGATACAGTAGGCGATTCATTAAAGTTCGTTAAGGAAAATGAAGTAGTTAAGCTTCTTTCACACCAGGGTAACGTATTCTCAATCGATCCACCATTATTCGTAGAGCTTGAGATTACAGAGTCAGAGCCAGGTGTTAAGGGTGATACAGCTACAGGTGCTACAAAGCCTGCTATCGTTGAAACAGGTGCACAGGTAATGGTTCCTTTATTTGTAAACCAGGGTGATACAATCAAGATCGATACAAGAACAGGTGAGTACTTATCAAGAGTATAATCCTTGTTGCATCGTCAATAAGATGATTGTTTACAGGTCATTCTGACTTGGAATTAAAAACACTTGATTTTTAATTCTGTTTATTGCATAATAATTTGTATTGTGTTAATCCATAGAGATTAGTTCGAGATAATATTTTTAAAGAGGTGACAATAATGAGACAGGATATTCATCCAGAATATTATCAGGCAAAGGTTGTATGTAACTGTGGTAACGAATTCGTTACAGGTTCTACAAAGCCAGAGATTCACGTAGAAGTTTGCTCAAAGTGCCATCCATTTTACACAGGACAGCAGAAGGCAACAACAGCTCGTGGTCGTATTGATAAGTTCAACAAAAAGTACGGTGTTTCAAACTAATTGCAAACATCAGAAGGACCCGGATTTATTCCGGGTCTTTTTTTATTATCCTGAAGACGTCTATATAAACTTAGATATCTTATTTAAAGATCTAAGTTAAATATCTTGTTTGGATATTTTATTTATATTTTTAGTTAAATAATTATATTTAAATATATTTATTTAGGTATTTATATTCAGATTAAATTTAAATCGTATATAAATTGTATAAAAAAGATACCCGGTTAGCTAAAGATAATAGTTTATTTTTTATATGAATTTATTTAGATACAGAGTATAATTACGATTGACGAAAGCATATTACAATGATATATTTTTAGGAATATACAGACACAGAATGTTGCAATAAAACCAGTATTTTTTTAGAAAGGAAAGGGCTAGTAATGAGCGAGATTATTGGAGAAGGAATTACATTTGATGACGTGCTTCTTGTACCACAGTATTCAGAGGTTACACCTAACCTAGTTGACTTAAAGACTAAGCTCACAAATAAGATTGAACTTAGAATTCCTCTTATGAGTGCAGGTATGGATACTGTTACTGAGCATAGAATGGCTATTGCCATGGCAAGACAGGGTGGTATCGGAATTATTCATAAGAATATGAGTATTGAAGAGCAGGCAGAGGAAGTAGATAAGGTTAAGCGTTCAGAGAACGGTGTAATCACAGATCCATTTTCATTACATGCAGATGACACACTTGCAGATGCAAACAACCTTATGGGTAAATTCAGAATTTCAGGTGTTCCAATTGTTGATGATGAAGGTAAGCTTGTAGGTATCATCACTAATCGTGATCTTAAGTTTGAAAAGGATTTTTCAAAGAAGATTAGTGAAAGAATGACAAGTGAAAACCTCATTACAGCACCTGTAGGCATCACTCTTGACGAAGCTAAGGCTATCCTCAGAGATGCAAGAAAAGAGAAGCTTCCTATCGTAGATAAGGACTTCAAGTTAAAGGGTCTTATTACAATTAAGGATATTGAGAAGCAGATCCAGTATCCTAACTCAGCTCATGATGAGCAGGGCAGACTTCTTGTAGGTGCTGCTGTTGGTATTACAACTAACATCATGGACAGAGTTGAAGCTCTTGTTAATGCCAAGGTTGACTGTATCGTTCTTGACTCAGCTCATGGTCATTCAAAGAACATCATCCAGGCTGTTAAGGACATTAAGGCAGCATATCCTGATCTTCAGGTTATCGCAGGTAACATCGCTACAGCAGAAGCTGCTAAGGCACTCTGTGAAGCAGGTGTAGATGCTATCAAGGTAGGTATCGGACCTGGTTCTATCTGTACAACACGAGTTGTTGCAGGTATCGGTGTACCTCAGGTTACAGCTGTTATGGATGCATACTCAGAAGCTAAGAAGTATGGTATTCCTGTGATCGCTGATGGTGGTATCAAGTACTCAGGTGATATCGTTAAAGCTCTTGCAGCAGGTGGTAACGTATGTATGCTTGGTAGCCTTCTTGCTGGTTGTGATGAGTCACCAGGAGAATTCGAATTATACCAGGGTAGAAAGTTCAAAGTTTACCGCGGTATGGGTTCTATTGCAGCTATGGAGAACGGTAGTAAGGACAGATACTTCCAGACAGATGCTAAGAAGCTCGTTCCTGAAGGTGTTGAAGGTAGAGTTGCATACAAGGGTCAGTTAGAAGATACAATCTTCCAGCTTATCGGTGGTATCCGTTCAGGTATGGGTTACTGTGGTGCAAAGGATATTCCTACATTACAGGATACAGCTAAGTTCATTAAGATGAGCTCTGCTGCTCTTCGTGAGAGTCATCCACATGATATTCATATCACTAAGGAAGCTCCTAACTACAGCGTAGACGAATAATAACCTCATCCAGAGTTAATATAATATAAACAATAAAGGCGTAGCGGTTTTAACATAACTGCTACGCTTTTAATTTATCGCCGAAAAACCATTTTTATGGGCATTAATATGCTTAATTATAGTTTAATCATTATACATATTTTGTTATAATATCTTATTAGACTATAGTAATCGTATTTGAAAATATATTTTTAAAAGGACATATATAATTATGAAATTATTTACAGAGCTTGTAAGTGATAAAGTATCTGATGCATTTGAAAAAGCGGGCTATGACCGTGAATTTGGAGCGGTTTCTATTTCTAAGAGACCGGACTTATGCGAGTTTCAGTGTAACGGCTGTATGGCCCTTGCAAAGAAAGAAAAGAAGAATCCAATTGAAATAGCAGAAGCAGTAGTTGCCATATTAGCTGAAGAGACAGAGTTTTTCTCTAAGGCAGAGGCTGCCAAGCCTGGATTTATCAATCTTTCTGTTACAGAAAAAATTATTTCTGAATATATTAACAATATGTGGAATGCCGATAAGTTTGGTTATGAATCAGACGCAGAAGGCAGAAAAGCAGTAATTGACTACGGAGGAGCAAATGTTGCAAAGCCTCTTCATGTAGGTCATTTAAGAAGTGCCGTAATCGGTGAAAGCATTAAGAGAATGTACAAGTTTGCAGGTTCGGATATCGTAGGCGATGTTCATCTTGGTGACTGGGGACTTCAGATGGGACTTATCATTGAGCAGTTAAGATTAGATAAGCCTGACCTTGTTTATTTTGACAGCAGTTTCGAAGGCGAATATCCTACAGAATCACCATTTACTCTTGATGAGCTTGAACAGATTTATCCAAAGGCAAGTGCAAGATCTAAGGAAGATGAAGAGTTCCTTGCTAAGGCACAGGATACAACTCTTAAGCTTCAGAACGGGGATAAGGCATATACAGCAATCTGGAAGCACATAATGGCATTATCTAAGGCTGACTTAAAGAAGAATTACGATAACCTTGATGTGTCATTTGATATCTGGAAAGGTGAATCAGATGCTCAGCCATTTATCGGTCCAATGATTAAGGACTTTGAGGACAGAGGGATTGCTCATGAGAGTAATGGAGCATTAGTTGTTGATGTTTCTGAAGAGACAGATAAGAAGGAAATGCCTCCTTGTATCGTAAGAAAGTCAGACGGTGCCGCATTATATGCAACATCTGACCTTGCTACAATTATTGACAGAGAGCAGACATATCATCCTGAAGAATATATTTACGTAGCTGATAAGAGACAGGAGCTTCATTTTACACAGGTATTCAGAACTGCTAAGAAGGCAGGACTTGTTTCAGAAGATAAGAGCCTTCGTTTCTTAGGCTTCGGTACAATGAACGGTAAGGATGGAAAGCCATTTAAGACAAGAGCCGGCGGTGTTATGAGACTTGAATATCTCATTGAAGATATTAAGAATGCAGTTGCTGACAAGATGAAGGAGAACAACTCTCTTCCTGAAAATGAAATCAACGGTATAGCCGAAATCGTAGGACTTGCAGCATTAAAGTATGGAGACCTTTCAAACCAGGCTACAAGAGATTACATTTTTGACGTTGACAGATTTACTTCATTTGAAGGAAATACAGGTCCTTATATTCTCTACACAGTAGTAAGAATTAAGTCTATTTTAGAGAAGGCCGGATATGCTGAAGGCGGTAAGGGTGCCATAGGCATTGCGCTTACTGATAAAGAAAAGCAGTTAGAGCTTAAGTTAGCAGGATTTGCAGCAGCATTTGCAGAGAGCTTCAAGGAACTTGCACCTCATAAAATGTGCCAGTTCATGTATGAAGTAGCAGATGTATTTAACGGCTTCTATCACGACACAAACATTATTAATGAAACAGATGAAAATGTTAAGAATTCCAGACTCGCTCTTTTAGCATTTACAAGAGATGTATTGACTGCATGTTTAGATATGCTTGCCATAAAATGTCCGGATAAGATGTAATGGAGATTTTACAATGAGTGAAAATAAAAAATATCTCTCTGTAATTATTCCCTGCTACAACAGTGCGGAATATATGCATGTAAGCATAGAATCAGCCCTTGTTGGTGGAGAAGATGTGGAGATACTTATAGTCGATGACGGATCGACAAAAGACAATACATACGAAATTGCAAAGCAGTATGAGGAAAAGTATCCTACAATTATCAGAGCGATTACACAGGAAAATAAAGGCCATGGTGGCGCAGTTAATACAGGTATTGCCAATGCAACCGGAGAATATATCAAGGTTCTTGACAGTGATGACTGGCTGGATGAATATAGCCTTCTGTATATACTGAATAAATTAAAGGGCTTTTCAGAGGAAGAAAAGCCTGACTTATACCTTGCCAACTATGTATATGAAAAGGAAGGAAAGTCACATAAGAAGAGAATGCATTATGAAAATGTATTCCCTACAGACAAGCTCTTTACATGGAATGATATCGGATCTTTCTTATTAGATCAGTATATCCTCATGCACAGCGTTATGTATAAGAGACAGTTGCTTTTAGACTGCAATTTAAAGCTTCCTGAGCATATGTTTTATGTAGATAATGTATTCGTGTTTGAGCCTTTAATGAGTGCGGAGAAACTCTATTTCTCAGATGTGAACCTTTACAGATACTTCATCGGTAGAGAAGATCAGTCTGTAAATGAAAGTGTAATGATCTCACGCATTGATCAGCAGCTTCACATTAACAAGAGAATGATTAAGTTTTATTCCGACGTAAAGGATTTCAAATACAAAAAGAGAAAGAAATATATGGAGAAATATCTTTTAGATATCCTCATGGTTTCTTCAATTCTTTTACTGGTTTCCGGTACCGAGGAAAACCTTAAGAAGAAGGATGAGCTCTGGGAATATTTAAAAGAATGTGATCCGAAATTATATGTAAAAATCAGAAACGGAATTCTTGGAAGATTATTTAACTCTAAGAAGACTATTGTTAAAAAATTTCTTGTTTTCGGTTACAAAGGATTAAATAAATACATGGGCTTCAACTAAGCAGGACATTTGCGGATTGAAACTATTTATTTACAACATAGGAAAGGAGCAATTATGGTTACTCTTATTAAAAACGGTCGAGTTCTCGATCCTGAAACAAAGCTTGATGCAGTAATGGATGTATTAGTAGTTGATAACTACATCACTAAGATAGAAGAAAATATTGCAGACGAAGCAGTTAAGAATGCGTTAAATGAAAATGGTTATACAGAAGAGAGCCTTTCAGTTATTGATGCAACAGGATGTTATGTAATGCCTGGTCTTATTGACCTCCATGTACATTTAAGAGAGCCTGGACAGGAGCATAAGGAAACTATAAGAACAGGTGCGAGAGCAGCTGCAAGAGGTGGTTTCACAACTATCTGTGCAATGCCTAATACTAATCCTGTAGTTGACTGTGTAGAAGTATTAGATGAAGTTAACGACAAGATTAAGGCTGAAACATATGTAAATGTATTACAGCTTGCAGCTATGACAGCAGGTGAAGACGGTGAGTTTATCACTGACTTTGAGGCGCTTAAGAAACATGGTGCTCCCGCAGTAAGTGAAGACGGTAAATCTGTTATGAACGGCAGAGTTGCTAGACAGGCCTTCAGAGAGGCTGCACTTAACAACTTACCTGTATTTGACCACTGTGAAGACATTGACCTCAGAGCAAGAGGTGTTATGAATGCAGGAAGTAAGGCAAAGGAATATGGTCTCTACGGAATTCTTAACGCTGTAGAAGATACTATTACAGCGAGAGATATGATTCTTGCAAAGGATACAGGTGCTCACATTCACTTATGCCACATTTCTACAGCAGGCGTTGTTCAGCTTATCCGTTTCGGAAAGTCAGCAGGCGTAAGAGTAACAGCTGAGGTAACACCTCATCACTTCACTCTTACAGAAGATGATGTAGATCCAAACAACGCAAACTACAAGATGAACCCACCTTTAAGAAGCAAGAAAGATGTGGAGGCAATCTTAGAAGGTTTAGCTGACGGAACAATCGATGCAATTGCAACAGACCATGCACCTCATTCAAGATCAGAGAAGAAGCTTGATTTCGCAAAGGCTCCATTTGGTATCACAGGCCTTGAAACTGCTGTATCAATTACTATCAGTGAATTAGTAAACAAGCGTATTCTTACACCTCTTCAGATGGCTGAAAAGATGAGCTACAACCCTGCTAAGATTCTTGGTATTAACAAGGGTAGATTACAGGTTGCTTCACCTGCTGATATCGTTATTATCGATCCGGAAGCAGAACATGTTGTAGACAGCTCAAAGTTCTTATCAAAGGGTAAGAATACTCCATTTGAGGGCAGAAAAGTTAATGGTGTAGTAAGAGCTACTATCGCCGGTGGTAAGGTTATTTACAGAAATATTGACGGTAACGAATCTGTTATTGATAAGGAAGAAAGAGATTTCTAATTAATAAATTAATTGGTTAATTAATTTTGAAATTTTAACGTAACCTTAATTTGAAATTTCTGTTTTGATTGTAATAAAAATACAAAACAATATCTTGCGTTTGTGAGGAATTTTTTATGATAGATAAATTAATCGAGCAAATTAAAAATAAAAACAGCCATGTATGTGTCGGCCTTGATCCTCAGCTTAAGTTTATTCCTGAAGAGATCAAGGATGAGGTATTTGCAGAATACGGTCCTACATTAGAAGCTGTTGCAGAGTGTTTCTACAGATTTAACAAGGGTATTATCGATGCAATTTACGATATTGTGCCTTCAGTAAAGCCTCAGATTGCCATGTATGAAGAATATGGTATCCCAGGCGTTATTGCATACAAGAAGACTGTAGATTATGCAAAGAGCAAGGGGATTATCATAATCGGTGATATTAAGAGAGGCGATATCGGTTCAACATCAACTTCATACGCAAGAGGTCATATCGGCAGCGTGGAGGTTGAATACAATGGAGAGAAGAAGGTTTACAGTCCATTTGATGAGGATTTTGCAACAGTTAATCCTTATTTAGGTGTTGACGGTATTAAGCCATTTACAGATGTATGTAAGGAAAATGACAGAGGTATCTTTATCCTTGTTAAGACATCTAATCCTTCAAGTGGTGATTTCCAGGATAGAATGATTGGTGAGCATACACTCTATGAAGAAGTTGCTAAGAAGGTATCTGAATGGGGCGCTGATTCTATCGGTAAGTTCGGATATTCAGATGTTGGTGCAGTGGTAGGCGCAACATATCCTGAAATTGGAAAGCAGCTCAGAGAGCTTATGCCACATACATATTTCCTTGTACCTGGCTACGGAGCACAGGGTGGTACAGGTAGTGACCTTAAGGCTTATTTCAATAATGATGGTCTTGGTACTATTGTTAACAGCTCAAGAGGAATTATTGCGGCACATACAAAGGAAAAGTATGCTGATTGTGGTAATTATGCGGAAGCGGCAAGATGCGCAGCTCAGGATATGAATAAAGATATCAATGATAATGTATTAAACTAAGTTTTAGGACAAAGATACAGTAGTTATCTGTGATAACGCATTAAATTAAGTTTTAGGACGAATATACAGATATCAATGATAACGCATTAAACTAAGTTTTAGGACAAAGATACAGTAGTTATCTGTGATAACGCATTAAATTAAGTTTTAGGACGAATATACAGATATCAATGATAATGCATTAAACTAAATTGAGTTTCCGATTGTAAATACAGTTATTAAATTATTCAAGGAGCATAATATGTTATTTCATGAAAATGTAGAAATTACAAGAAAGAGCAAGCTGTCATCCGATATATATGAAATCTATTTCAGATCAGAATCTATCGCAAAGGCAGCAAAGCCGGGTCAGTTTATAAATGTATATGTTAATGACAGCTCTAAGCTTCTTCCAAGACCTATAAGTATTTGTGAAGTTACAGGCGATGAAATTCGTCTTGATTTCAGAGTTGTAGGTGCGGGAACAGGTGAATTGGCAACATATGAAGTTGGCGACAAGATCTCAGTTACAGGTCCTGTTGGTAACGGATATGATGTGGATTACATCAATAATAACTTTAAACATATTGTGTTATTCGGTGGCGGAATCGGTATTCCTCCAATGCTTGAGCTTGCTAAGAGAATCAACATTGAAAAGACAATCATTTTAGGATACAGAGATGAGTTATTCCTTAATGAAGACTTCAAGCCATATGGCAATGTAATTCTTGCTTCTGAAAGCGGTGAATGGGGAACAAAGGGAAATGTTCTTACAGCATTTGATGCACATAACATTACTGCTGATGCATTTGCAGGATGCGGACCTAAGGTTATGTTAAATGCAATTAAGAAGGTTGCAGCAGAGAAGGATATTCCATTCTATATGTCTCTTGAAGAGCGTATGGCATGTGGCGTTGGTGCATGTCTTGCATGTGTCTGTAAAACAACATCTAAGGACGCACATTCTAATGTAAATAATGCAAGAGTATGCGTGGACGGTCCTGTGTTTGAAGCTAAGGAGGTAGAATTATGATACCTAACATGGAAGTTGAGATAGCAGGAGTTAAATGGAAAAACCCTGTTACTGTTGCATCCGGAACATTTGGATCCGGTATGGAATATGGTGAATTTGTTGATCTTAATAAGCTTGGTGCGATTACATCAAAGGGTGTAGCCATTTATCCATGGGAAGGAAATGCAACACCAAGAGTTGCAGAGACTCCAAGTGGTATGCTCAATGCCATCGGTTTACAGAATCCTGGTATGGAAGTATTCAAGAACAGAGATATTCCGTTCATGAAGAAGTACGATACAGTATCTATCGTAAATGTAGTTGGTAAGTCAGCTGAAGAATATATTCAGGCTGTAGAAGCTTTAAGCGATACAGACGTGGATATGTTAGAAATCAACATTTCATGTCCTAATGTTAAGGAAGGTGGAATTGCCTTCGGTACAGATAAGGATGTTGCAGCGGCTCTTACAAAGGAAATTAAGGCACATGCAAAGCAGCCTGTTATTATGAAGCTTTCTCCAAATGTAACAAGCATTTCAGAAATGGCTAAGGCTGTAGAAGCTGCAGGTGCAGATGCATTATCTCTTATCAATACAATTACAGGTATGAAGATTGATGTTGAAAGACAGAGCATTTTCCTTGCTAATAAGACAGGTGGTCTCTCAGGTCCTGCAATCAGACCTGTAGCCGTAAGAATGGTTTATGAGGTTGCTCACAGTGTTAACATCCCTATTATTGGTATGGGTGGTATTACATGTGCATCAGACGCCCTTGAATTCATTTTGGCAGGTGCAACAGCAGTATCTGTTGGTACAGCAAACTTCAATAATCCAAATACACCAATAGAGGTTGTTGACGGTATAAGAGATTATATGGTCAGAAAGAATATTGAAAATATCAAAGATATTACAGGTATTGTTTAAGAATAGTACCTTCACAAGGTAAAAACAGGGGTATGCAGTTTTCTGCATACCCCTGTTTTATTGTATTTATGTATAAAAAGAATAAAGGAAAACCGGACACATGTGTCCGGTTTTCCAAATAACCAATTAATTGGTTATTTAATTATTGTGCGCCTCGTTTATGAATAACAGAGCTGAATGTGTGCATTAAAATGTGGAAGTCAAACATAAGGCTGTGGTGATCCACATAATACATTTCCATGCGCTGTCTCTGTCCTGTTTCGTATGTTGCCCTGTTACGTGCATATGCCTGCCAGTAACCTGTAAGTCCTGGTTTAACAGAGAGAAGCTTCGCTATATTGTCGCCATATATTTCAAGCTCTTCTTCAACAAGTGGTCTTGGGCCCACTAGTGACAAATCCCCAATAAGAATGTTAAAGAGCTGAGGAAGTTCATCTAAACTAGTTTTTCTTAAGAATTCACCAATGTCAGTAATTCGTGGATCATTGTCTATTTTAAATTCAGTTTTTAACTGTCTCTTCTGTTCCTTTGTTAAATGAACCTTTTCAGTTTTCATGGAACGGAATTTAAGAATTTGCATTCGCTTTCCGAACTGACCTATTCGTTCATGGGCAAATAAAGGGTGACCGCCATCCTCATGGTGAATAAGAAGAGCAATTGTAGCCATTACAGGAGCGGTAAGTATAATACCCACAGTGGCGCCTGTAATATCAACAATTCGCTTATTGACTAAGTAAGCAACATCCTTAGCAGTTTTCTTTTTATGGTAGTTCTGCTTATATTGCAAAACATCTTTTCTTCTTTTTTTTGATTTACGAATATAATCAAAAAAGTTCATTGTTCAATACCTCTTAAAATACCGTAATTACCTATAAATATGCATAAAAACTAACTATAGATTATATATGTTAAATGTTAATATCTCAATAAAGATTTTACGAAAATATAATATTTTCGTAAGATTAACGTAAAAAAATAAAACCGACGCTTATGCATCGGTTTTATTTTATTTAAAATTATTTTTTATCGCTTTTATCTTTGTCAATATCATCATCTGAATCGCCAGATAAATTGTTTGCCTCTTCAAATAAATCATCGTCAAATGTATCTTTTCTCTTCTTAGCTTTTTCGAATGATATGGCATCATCACCGTCTTCATCAGCATCAAAGATTGTATGAATAATAATGTCATCAGATTCTTCATCACCTGTTTCAGGTGGAAGAGCAGCTTCTGCAGCTATGGCAGCACCATTTTCCAATGCAGGATTATCTGATGTTTCTTCGATTGCATTTTCTGCATTGTCAGTTTCAGGAGCTTTTTTCTTTTTAAGCTTACCTTTTATGAAGCCAAATAACTCATGTACAAGAGGATCCTTGATAAGAATCAGTATACCTAAGTAAACAGCTGCATAGATTATTCCGGCAATAACAAGACGGAAAATTGAGAAAGGAATACCCCAGTACTGTATGAAGTAAATAGGAACACCTGCAACTATACCTAAAATAATGTATTTATATAAATGTATAGATTTCTTCACCTGTTTTAGCAGTTTTATTGCAAAGAATACCTGGACTGCAAGTACTGCGAATTCACATACAAGAGTTGAAAGAGCAGCGCCTGTTGCACCATATGCAGGAATCCAGAAGAAGTTGAGAACAAAGTCTACAACTGCTCCGACCATTACGGAAATCAATACGAATTTATCCTTGTTTAAAGGAGTGAGTACCTGCATTCCGATAATATTGGTAAGTCCTATGGCAACTACTGAAAGTGAAAGGTAAACCATACTTCCTGCAGCTCCTAAATATCCGTTACCTGCAATGAATGTTATTATGTCACTCGCCATTACAGATATGTAAATGGCAAGAGGAATAGAAATGAATGCTGAATAGTTAATGGCCTTTCCCATGAGGGCTAAGAACTTATTTGATTCCTTATTTTTTACATAATATGACATTCTTGGAAGGAGAACCGTACCAAGTGATGCAACAAAGCTGGATATTATGTTCTGTAATCGAAGTGAAGCGTTGTAGAAACCTACTTCTTCATATGTACTCATAAATCCCAGCATGATTGTATCCAGATTTGTATATATGGATATGGCCACACTCTGTGAGAATAAGAGAAGTAAAGGCTTTATATGTCGCTTCAGATTGTAATGTTTAAAAGGTTTAAATGTAATAAACTTACGGGCTCGCGCAAAGTTTATTACATAAGAGCCTATCTGTGCAATTAAAATTGTAATCGCATACATTATGTAATCAGAAGGGCTGTGTACAAATGCAAACATGAGGCCGATGCTGATTAACTTAAATATAAGTGATCTTATTGTAATGTAGTCATACTGTTCTATGGCTCTATACAACCACTCCATACCAAATGAATTCATTATAATTGTTGATGAATAAATAAGGAGAAGTGTTCTGTTTTCTGCAAGTTCAGGTATCAGAAAGATTGATAAGATATATGCCGCAAGAACCAGTATGGACATTATTATGTTAATAATAAATATTTCCTGTGCCGTTTTGGAAAGCTTTTCTTTATCATCTCTGACTCTGGCACAAGCTCGAACGCCATATGTAGGGACTCCTAATTGTGCAACCATTAAAAAGTATGCAGAATAGGATGCTACAAAGGAAACGATACCATTGGATGTAGCTCCAAGAACAACAGATACATACGGGAATGTAATAAGTGGGAAAATGAATCCCGACGCCGTAAGTATGAAGTTCATTATAAAATTATATTTAACTGAATGTACTTTTAATTTAGCCAATTTAAGTCTCCAAGATTACGTAATTTTTACTGAACGACGGTAAATATAAGACACATTGCTATAACAGCCTGAATAATGGCAAATCTGTTTACTACATGTGTATCAGACCAATGCCAGTTCTTTCTGAAATGGTCATGTATAGGTGTTCGTACACCTGTCATTACAGGTCTTTTTAATATTCTTGTAAATGTAAGCTTTACAAGTCCAAGACCACCGTCTACTACAAGAATAAATGCAATAAGTAAGAACAGTATAGGGTGTCCAAGCTTAATACATGAAACCGCAAGCAGGAATCCCAAAGCTCTGGATCCGGCATCACCCATAAGAATGGAACTTGGGCTTGAGTTGAACCACATATATGCACCGAGTACGGCTAAAAGCATAACAAGCATATGTGAGAAGTTAGTTGCAACGCCGTATTTATGCATAAGTGCAATAATAGTACCGAATGCAATTATGCACTGGGAACCGCAAAGCCCGTCAACGCCGTCAGCGCAGTTTGTTACATTTATACTTACAAACACTAATATGATGATAAGGATTGCATATAAAATAGGATGAATATGCACTGTAACATCAATGAATGAAAGATTAAATGTGGATGGGTTATATGCCAGATATGTTATGGCGAATATAACTGCAACTCCAAGGTCAAGCAGTGCTTTTTTTCTCTCACCCCATGAAACGGAAGCTGAATCATCTAAAAATCCCGCAATCATTTCAGCAGTAAGCAAAAGCAGATATATCAATATTTCGGGACTAAAGTCTACAAATAAAAGAACGGAACCGATAAAGGTAAGTACAAGTACTAAACCGGCACCTCTTGCCTTGCCTTTTGACTTAGCACCGTTGATAGCATATTCTCTTCCGGCATCTCTTGGAAGGAAGCGTTTTGCATTGGTAAAAAGTAAAAATGCTGCGATAAATGTTACGGCAATACTGACAAATAATAATATGTTCTGGTATTGTTCCGAAATGAGAAAAGCAAACATATTTTTTCCCCTTCTGTATAATGATTTAATTTAAAATTATAGCACAATTAAAACATATATTAAAGTTGTGAAAGGACAATGAACTTCTTGAATATATACATAAAAAGTGATACATTTATTGAATATATTGATTGATAATATGGACAGGTATGTATGAAAGTTTTCATTATATTTAGTTCATAAAATTTATTTGCGGGAGAAGATGAATGGAATATTCAATGGATAAAATTGTGTCTTTAGCAAAGGCTAGAGGATTTGTATACCCTGGTTCTGAAATTTATGGCGGTCTTGCCAATTCATGGGATTATGGAAACTTAGGTGTTGAACTTAAAAATAACATTAAGAAAGCTTGGTGGGATAAGTTCATTAAGCAGTCAAGATACAATGTTGGTATTGATGCAGCTATTCTTATGAACCCAAGAACTTGGGAAGCTTCAGGTCATATCGGCGGATTCTCAGATCCACTTATGGACTGTAAGGAATGTCATGAGCGTTTCAGAGCTGATAAGCTTATTGAAGAGTGGGCTGAGGAGAACAACTACGAACTCACATCTTCAGTTGACGGCTGGACAAAGGAAGCAATGAAGGAATTCGTTGACGAGCACAATATTAAGTGTCCTTCATGTGGAGCTCATAACTTTACAGATATCAGACAGTTCAACCTTATGTTCAAGACATTCCAGGGTGTAACTGAGGATGCTAAGAACACTGTATATCTCAGACCTGAGACAGCACAGGGCATCTTCGTTAACTTTAAGAATGTTGCAAGAACATCAAGAAAGAAGCTTCCTTTCGGTATCGGACAGATCGGTAAGTCATTCAGAAATGAAATTACACCTGGTAACTTCATTTTCAGAATCAGAGAGTTTGAGCAGATGGAACTTGAATTCTTCTGCAAGCCTGGTACAGACCTTGAGTGGTTCGAGTACTGGAGATCATTCTGCTATAACTGGTTAATCAACCTCGGTATTAAAGAGGAAGATATCAGAGCAAGAGATCATGATAAGGAAGAGTTATCATTCTATTCAAAGGCTACAACTGACCTTGAGTTCAAATTCCCATTCGGATGGGGCGAGCTCTGGGGTATTGCTGACAGAACAGATTATGACTTAACACAGCATCAGGAATTCAGTGGTCAGGATATGACATACTTTGATGATGAAACAGGCGAAAAGTACATTCCTTATGTTATTGAGCCATCACTTGGTGCAGACCGAGTTACTCTTGCATTCCTTTGTGCAGCATATGATGAAGAAGAAATCGGCGAGGGAGATGTAAGAACAGTTATGCATTTCCATCCTGCAATTGCACCTGTTAAGATCGGTGTTCTTCCACTTTCTAAGAAACTCAACGATAAAGCTCTTGAGATTTATGATGAGTTATCTAAGAAGTATTATTGTGAATTTGATGACAGAGGAAATATCGGTAAGAGATATAGAAGACAGGACGAGATTGGTACACCATTCTGCGTTACTATTGACTTCGAAACTGAAGAAGACGGTAAGGTTACTGTCAGAGACAGAGACACAATGGAACAGGTAAGAATAGATATTAGCGAACTTAATAATTACTTTGACGGTAAGTTTGATTTCTAATTACTAAAAATACATAGATAAGTAAGATTAAGAGCCAATATTGGCTCTTAATCTTGTATATATGAGATTTTTTATTTTACCCTGATTCAGTGCAATTAACAGACTATAAGCAATCAATCGGTGACAATATGGATATTTATGACCTATTAAAAGAACAGAATAAAAATGATATATCACCTCTTGCGGACAGAATGAGACCTGAGTCTATAGATGAGATTGTAGGCCAGAAAGATATCATATCTCCGGGTAAGCTTCTGTATAGAGCCATAAAAGCAGATAAGCTCAGCTCTATTATTTTCTGGGGGCCTCCTGGAACAGGTAAGACATCCATAGCTCATGTAATTGCAATGACAAGCAAATCGGAATTTAAAAAATTAAATGCCGTATCTTCAGGTAAGAAGGATATGGAAGAGATTGTTTCCGATGCAGAGAGAACATTTGCCATGTATGGACGTAAGACCATATTGTTTGTGGACGAGATTCACAGATTCAATAAGGGACAGCAGGACTTTTTGCTTCCATATGTGGAAAATGGAACAATCATTTTAATAGGTGCAACAACAGAAAATCCATATTTTGAGGTTAACGGTGCTCTTATATCCAGATCACTTCTTTTTGAACTGAAACCATTAAATGCAGAGGATATAAAAGAGTTACTTCTCCGTGCAATATCAGATAAGAAAAAGGGCTTAGGCGATTTTGATGTTCATATTGATGATGATGCACTGGGTTTCCTGTCTGAGTATTCTAACGGAGATGCAAGAGTTGCCTTAAATGCCATAGAGCTGGCAGTTCTTACAACTAAGCCGGCCAGAGACGGCAGTGTTCATGTTGATTTAGATGTGGTAGAAGACTGTATACAGAAGAGACCTCTCAATTACGATAAGGATGGTGACAACCACTATGACACCATTTCTGCATTTATAAAGAGTATGAGAGGTTCTGATCCGGATGCGGCAGTATTTTACCTTGCTAAAATGCTTGAATCAGGTGAGGACATTAAGTTTATTGCAAGAAGAATAATGATATGTGCCTCTGAGGATGTTGGGAATGCTGATCCTCAGGCACTTATTCTTGCAGTAAATGCTTCACTTGCAGTGGAGAGACTTGGACTGCCGGAGGCCAGAATCATTCTTTCACAGGCAGCCATTTATGTGGCATGTGCACCGAAAAGTAATGCTTCTTATATGGCCATTGATAAGGCATTAAATCTGGTAAGAACAAAGGGAGCATGTCATGTTCCACCATATCTTAAGGATGCCCACTACAGCGGCGCTAAGAAAATCGGACATGGAATCGGATATAAGTATGCTCATTCATATCCTAATCACTATGTAAAACAGCAATATTTACCGGATGAATATAAGGACGAAACGTTTTATGAACCGGACGGTCAGGGATATGAGAAAAATATCGGTGAGTATCTGAGATCTTTGGAGGGCGATAATGAATAAATATTTAAATAGGCTTAGTACAGGCGAATTCGATCTGGATATTCCTAAGATTTTATCGAATGCCCGTGAGATTAACAGATCTGTAGTTGCGGGAGAAATAATAAAAGACAGCATAACAATTTCTGCTGATGGCGAAATAAGCGGTTTTGTTGAAAGTACAAACAGAGCTGTTGTACCTGAGGAAAATTCTTTCGCAGGCAAAGACTGTATTATCGAATTCCAGGTGGATGCGTCACATTCTAAACCAGGTGAATCTATAGAAGGCAAGCTTATCGCATATACAAATGCCGGTAAGGTTGAAATAAAATATTTTTTTGATGTAATGAGAAAAACTATCGAAACACCTGCAGGTATTATTGAGGATATCAATACATTTGCAGATGTTTATGACAGCGATCCTGAAGCTGCAAAACATCTCTTTATGTCTGATGAATTTGAAAATGTTGTATTACATTCAAATGAAATGGACATAGCTTTATACAGAGAACTTCGTAAGCAGAGTAATGTAAATGTTGCAATACAGGCCATTCTCTCAGCAAAGGGCGCGCGAGAAATCCACAGAGAAAAGGATGATGATTCTGTGCTCGTATGTCATAAAAGTGATGAAGAAGTAATCAGAACATTTTCATATGTCTGGAGAAAGAAGGAGAAGGAAGTAGAGCAGCTTTATCTTGATTTCAGAACAAAGGTAAAGAGCTTTAACGATTTTATCGCTGAATCTAAGGCAATTCTTGAAGATGGTGAGCTTGAAAATCTCTACGACAATTCAGAAGAGCAGGGCAGATTATTTATCGAGTATCAGGTTACAAGAGCAATGCTCTATGGTCTTAACGGAGAGGGCGGAATGGCACAGAGCATCATCACATCTAACGAAGAGCTTTTAAAAGCTGAAAAGGAAAGAAAATCTCCTGCTTACTTTACTGCCATTTTCATCTATTCACTTATAGATGATTCAAAGGATGTAAGAGATACTGTATTTAACGAATTTAATTATGTATTAAATGACATCGACCATACACCTTGGCAGGTACTCTATTACGAATATCAGCTGGATGAAAAAAGAAATGATAACGGAAGTATGTGGCTTGCAAGATTTAAGGATGCATATTCTGAGGGATGTACTTCTCCTATCATTTACATAGAGGCCATTCAGATTCTTAACAGACAGCCTGTTCTTCTCCGTATGCTTAACAGTTTCGAGATTCAGGTGCTCAACTACGCATTCAGATATGATCTTTTAGAGACAAAGCTTGTTGAACGATTTATGAATGTAATTCATGAAGACGGAAGAGCAAGTGATGAAGTAATTAACTTCCTTATCAGAGAGTGCGACAGACTTGAGAGAAAGATTGTGGCGGAAGAGGTGGATGAAAATATTGTTGAAGAACTCAAGCAGTTAAGAATTGAAAGATGGACAAAACTAAAAGATGCCGTAATTACAGCCTTAGCTACAAAGCTTATCAGAGCCGGTAAGGTAAATGAGAAATATGTTCCATATTACGAAAAGGCCATAGAAAGCGGCCACAATATTACATTATTGTACGAATACTATCTTATGAGTCACGACTTCAATAAGGAAGTTGTATTCCCTGAAGTAGTTCTTCGATATTTCGTATTTGAAAGTAGAATTGACTATCATACAAAGGCATTTTTATATGCAAATGTATTAAGGGACAGAGATAATATTCCGGAAATATTCCGGGATTATGAAGTGCAGATTAAGATGTTTGCAAAAATACAGTTAAAGGAAATGCACATTGATAAAAACCTCAAATATCTCTACGAATGGATATGGAACGACTCTCTTACAACAGATGAAACAACTGCACTTTCAGCATTTAAGCTCCAGTTTATGTGGGAAATTGCCATAGACTGCGATAATATTGCATATCTTTATATTAAGAATAAAGAATTTACAGACTGGAAAAAGGTTCCATTCAGAGACAGAAGTGCATTTGCATGTGTCATAACTGAAGGTTCTTCATTTGACGAAGAGGCAGTATATTTTATTGAAGATATGCTTGGCAACCGTCTTGCCTTAAATGAGGTGGGATATGAAATCCGTAAGGGACTCAGTATTGATGAGTTAAACCATACAGCTGCTCCATGCGCTTCAGAACCACAGTATCTTTTATACAGATATATGCAGGATAAATTATCAGAAGATGGTGATGGCGGAGCGGCATTTGCAAAGACACTTCTTTTAAGAGGTGGAATTACAGAAGAATTTGAGGCGGAACTTCATGATGTTATAAGAAAGAACGGTGTTGGTATTCCTGAACACTACAATGAAGTGGCAGAGGAATTAAATGCCGAGCTTGAACTTAAGAGAAAGGAAGAACTTTTCTCAAGACTTTTATATGCCAAGGCTTCATATAAGGAGACTGAAAAGCTCTTTAAGGAATTAACTGATGCAGGCGTAAGAGGATTGTCAATCGATGCCTATATTGCGTATCAGTCATTCTTATATTTTGTGAAAAATGAGTTATGTGATACATATGTATTTAACTTTATCGGCAATGCATTAAAGCAGAATAAAGACCTTCTTATGGTTGAAAAGCTGGCATTCCTTAAATATGTGGGAACAAAAGCGGTGGACCCACTTGATAAGGAATATATTCCGGCTTGCAACAGAATCATAGATGAGTGCGTAATGAAGAGATATTACTTCAACTTCTTAAGTAATCTTCAGGACTGCTTAAATACACCTTCCATGTTATTTGATAAGACAATTATTGAGTATCACGGCAGTACCGCAAGTCATGTCTTAATAAATGATGAAATAAATATGCAGGAAACTATTTACGGAATATTTATTTATCCTTTAGTTATCTTTGCAGAGGATAAATTTGACTACAAAATAGTTGAGCATACTGTTAATGGCAACAGAAGAAAATATATGTCTTCCATCGAAATGCACAGAGATGAATATAGCGATAACACATCAATCGAAAATGCATATGATTTACTTAATGACATAAGTGAATTACAGGTTATGGAAGACAATGAAGATTTAGAAGACAGATTGTCTGAATATAATAAGAGAGAAATGATAAACAACAGATTTTTCACATTATAAAGAAAGGAGGTAAATATGGATAAGCAGGGTCTCATATTGGGATTGGACATAGAAGATAAGAGAACTCAAATAGCTTATTTTCATGAACAATCAGGAAAAGTATCTCCAATAAATGACGATGACGGAAAGGCTGTATTTGACAACCAGGTTTCACTTAACAAAATCCTTTCGGAAAAATCTTCCGATGGGCTCGCTGAGCTCATTGAGAGAATGTTAAATGAAGCAAAGGTAAGAGCAGAATCTGAATATATTGAAAAAGTATGTTTTGTAATTCACAGATATACTGAAGAAAACAGACAGCTCTTCAGGGAAGCTCTGGAAAAAGCAGGACTCAGAAAAGATCAGTATATATTTGCAGGCGATGAAGAAGCATTTGCATATTATACATATGATATTCCTGAAGCCGTTTTATATGGTACACGACTGATAAATTACACGGAATTCGGAATAGAGTCCACAACACTCAGAACTGTATTTTTCAAGGGCTACAATATTATAGGAAATGAAATCCGTCTTCTTGATGATAAGGACATTTGTGCCGTAGCAAGAGAAGAACTGGATATTTCTGTAGTTGAAGACAAGATAGTGGATTTCTTCAGGGGATTTGAAAAGGAACAGAAAGTTTCAAGTATTTATCTTACAGGACCGGGATTTGACAGAGAAAATATTTCAGAAAATATTGTTAAGTCAATAAACAGCAGAGGCGTAAGAATATTTGCAGGTCAGAACCTTTTTGTTAAGGGGGCATGTATTATGGCAACAGCCTGTATACTGCCTGCATATAATCCTTTTAGCAGATCCGGCAACATAAAGAATATGAATTCTCCTATTGGAAAGAATTCTGTATATGGAACTGTTCTTGCATGTAAAAACAGAACAACTACTTCAGTTGCCCTCAGTGTTCTGAGAGACAATGAAAAAGAAAATATAGAAATAGTTTCTCTTGGGAAAAATATAGATGAACAGGAAAGATCATTTGAATGCATTCTTACAGACAGAAATGCATTTCAGATTTATATTACTCCGATCGGAAAAACATCAAGAAGAGTAGTTATTGATTTAAATGAATTTCCTGTAAGAGAGAACAAGACTACAAGAGTAAGAGTTTCAATCTCATTTGCAAATGAAGATGTATGTACATTATCAGTACAGGACTTAGGTTTTGGAGAATTGTTTAAGTCTTCAGGAAAAACAGTTACACGTACATTTGATTTCAACGATGAAGAAAATACTGAAACAAGCATGCCTTGTTATGTACTTTCAACAAATGGTGTAAGAAGTGAAGTGGGATTTTCTCTTGCAGATACGGGAGTAAGGATACACTCTGTAGAGGAACTCTGTTACTATATTTACAGCAACATTTTCTTGGTTCAGAAGTCATTCTTTAATTCTGAATTGCTGGAATTTATTGCAAATGATTTGAAGCTGAAAGATCTGGCGGATAAGTTATACAGACAGATTAAAAATGATGCTTCCCTTAACTTTATATTATTATCGCTGTTTAAGCTTGTTGATTATTATTCAGAAGATGATATAAAGAAAATAGAACCTGTCCTGGATTCCATGGAAACTGCGGATCCGAGACTGAGATTATATTCTATAGCAAAGGCTTTTATTGCCAACGGCATGTATGGAAGAGCCATTCCTATATTAAATAATCTTACAAGGGAACAAAATGATTCCACACTTCCAATCAGCTTTATACCTGATGTATATAATGTCTTGGGTATTGCATATGCAAACCTTTTTATGTACAGACAGGCAGCTGAGTGCTTTGAAGAATCATATAAAGGAAGCAGAGATGATACGCTGATACATAAAATTATCATTTCAAGAGAGTTGTCAGATACTAAGAGTAATTTAGATATCCCACCGGCTGAATATGAGCAGATTAAAAATATGCTTGATGAATTTGATGATTTAAGTAAAAAGGATATTGATGAAGCATCTGATAATGGTGCTGCACTTATATCTAAGTTTAAGCGTGAATATAAGAAAAAGACTACAATCTAACCTGTTATGGAGAAGAGTATGAGTACAATAGAAAGTAAATTAAAAGAAATCCGCGACAAAGTTACGGAAGCAGTAAAAAATGCCGGAACTCTTGAAATCATCAACGATTTAAGAGTAAAAGTAATCGGTAAAAAGGGTGAGTTAACAGAGATCATGAAGTCCATGAAGGACATTCCAAAGGAAGAAAAGCCTAAGTTCGGTCAGCTTGTTAACGAGCTCAGAAATGAAGTAGAAGAGCTCCTTTCTTCAACAACAAACCGTATTAAGAGAGAACTCAGACAGAAGCAGCTTGAGGAAGAGACTATCGACGTTACACTTCCTGCAAAGAAAACTGAAAGAGGACACAAGCATCCTAACCAGGTTGCATTAGAAGAAATCGAAAGAATCTTCACAGGAATGGGATACAAGGTTGTATTCGGACCTGAAGTAGAATATGACTACTATAACTTTGAAGCTCTTAACATTCCTGCAGATCACCCTGCAAAGGACGAACAGGATACATTCTATATTAATGACAAGATTGTTCTTAGAACACAGACATCACCTGTTCAGGTTCGTGAGATGGAAAAGGGTAAAATTCCTATCAGAATGATTGCTCCGGGAAGAGTATTCAGATCTGACGAAGTTGATGCAACACATTCACCATGCTTCCACCAGGTTGAGGGTATGGTAATTGATGAGGGAATTACATTTGCTGACCTTAAGGGAACACTTGAAGCATTTGCCAAGAAGATGTTCGGTGAGGATACAAAGGTTAAGTTCAGACCTCATCATTTCCCATTTACAGAGCCTAGTGCAGAGATGGATGTCACATGCTTCAAATGCGGCGGCAAAGGCTGCAGAATGTGCAAGGGTGAAGGCTGGATTGAAATTCTCGGTTGCGGAATGATTCATCCTAACGTTCTTGACAGATGTAATGTGGACAGATCAAAATATTCAGGTTTTGCATTTGGTATCGGTCTTGAAAGAATTGCACTTTTAAAATATGAAATTGACGATATGAGATTACTTTACGAAAACGACGTAAGATTCTTAAAGCAGTTTTAATTGACCGTAAATGATTACATTTTGTAATCGTTGATTTAGTAATAAATGCAGAATTAAGAGGAATATATATGGATACTTCAAAGAGATGGTTAAGCGCTTTAGTTCCAGGATTAGAGAATGTATCAGATAAGGATTATACTGATGCAATGACTCTTTCAGGTACTAAGGTAGAGAATTATAAGAGATTAGATAAAAATCTTGAAAATATTGTAGTTGGTGAAATCGTAAGCATTGAAAAGCATCCTGATGCAGATAAGCTTAAGATTTGCCAGGTAAATATCGGAACAGAGACTACACAGATTGTAACAGGCGCAACAAATGTAGAAGTTGGTCAGCTTGTACCTGTTGTACTCAGCGGTGGTAAGGTTGCAGCAGCTCACGGCGATCCTAATACATATGAAGATGGAATCAAGATCAAGAAGGGTAAGCTTCGTGGTATTGAATCTAACGGTATGATGTGTGGAATCGAAGAGCTCGGCGCAAGCAGAGATCAGTATTCAGAAGCTCCTGAAGACGGAATTTATGTATTTAACTGCCCGGGTTCAGTAAGAGACGTAAGGCCTGGAGATGACGCAGTTGAAAAGCTCGGTTTAAGAGATACAATCACAGAATATGAGATTACAAATAACAGAGTAGACTGCTATAGCGTTCTCGGTGTTGCAAGAGAGGCAGCAGCTACATTTAACCTTAAGTTTGTTCCTCCTGTTATTCCTGAAACAGGAAATAATGAGGACGTTAATGACTACATCAAGGTTACTGTAAAGGATGCAGACCTCTGCTCAAGATATGTATCAAGAGCCATTAAGAATATTAAGATTGCTCCATCACCTTTATGGATGCAGGACAGACTTATTGCAAGTGGTATCAGACCTATTAATAACATCGTAGATATTACAAACTATGTAATGATTGAAACAGGTCAGCCTATGCACGCGTTTGACTACAGCACAATCCGTGGTAAGGAAATTATTGTTGCAAGAGCAAATGACGGCGAAGTATTTACAACTCTCGACGAAGCAGAGAGAAAGCTCGATAAGGATATCCTTATGATAAATGATGCTGAAGGTGCCATTGGTATCGCAGGTATCATGGGTGGTGAGAATTCAAAAATTACTGATGATGTACAGACAGTTATCTTCGAGTCAGCTACATTTAACGGTACAAATATCAGAAAGTCAGCTAAGAGACTTTCAATGAGAACAGATGCATCAGGTAAGTTTGAAAAGGGTCTTGATCCTGAACTTGCTCTTTATGCAATGAACAGAGCCTGTGCTCTTATTGAAGAATTAGGCGCAGGTGAGGTTGTTGGAGGATGTATTGATGTATATCCAAATCCTGTAGTTAAGAAGGAAATCGAATTCGAGCCTGAAAGCTACAACAAGCTTCTTGGCACAAATGTATCAAGAGAGGATATGCTCGGATACCTTCATAATATCGAAATTGAATATGATGAGAAGACTAACAAGCTTATCATTCCAACATTCAGACAGGATTTAAATAACAGTGCTGATATTGCTGAAGAGGTAGCAAGATTCTTCGGATATAAGAACATTCCTACAACTATTCCGAAGGGAAGCAATGCAGACCTTGAAATTGGCGGAATTTCAGTTGAGGAAAGAATTAAAAATACTGCAATGGACAGCTTGCTTTCAAGCGGATATTCACAGATTATGACATATTCATTTGAAAGTCCTAAGGTATTTGATAAGTTAAAGTTCTTAAATGTTGCTGCAGCAAGAAGAACAATTGAGATTTCTAACCCACTTGGTGAAGATTACTCAATCATGCGTACATTACCTATAAACGGTATGCTTACAAGTATTGCAACTAACTACAACAGAAATAATGCAATCGCAAAGTTATTCGAGTATGCAAAGGTTTATATCCCTACAGAGGACAAGGATGCTCTTCCTGTAGAGCTTGAGAAGCTTACAATGGCATTCTATGGAGACGGAGATTTTTATACATTAAAGGGTGATATTGAAAATGTATTTGAATCTCTCAGAATGACAAAGAGAGTTACATACAAGGCAACATCAAGAAGACCATTTATGCATCCTGGTCGTCAGGCTGATATCTACTATGGTGATAAATATATCGGTTACCTTGGACAGGTTCATCCTGATGTAGCAGATAACTACAATATCGACACAGAGGTTTATATTGCAGTTCTTGATACAGAGACAATGTATGACTATGCTACATTTGATGTAAAATATGCAGGTATCGCTAACTTCCCAGCAGTTAAGAGAGACTTAAGCTTAACTGTTGAAAGAACAGTTCCTGTTGGTGGAATTGAATCTATTATCATCGAAGCAGGCGGAGCTCTTCTTGAAGACATTAAACTCTTCGACGTATACGAGGGAGATAGAATCGAAGCAGGCCTTAAGTCTGTTGCATTCTCAATCACTCTCAGAGCTAAGGACAGAACTCTTTCAGATGAAGAAATCAACAACACAATGGATAAGATCATTGCTAAGCTTGAAGAGTCAGGTGCAGAACTCAGAAAGTAATCAGTTGATATAAAATAAAAAAACGCTTAGACCTGATGGCTTAAGCGTTTTTTTATTTGTCAAAACTTTATTCAGCGGATCTTTTATGTTGTTCAGAACTCATATTACTGTCAGCGTCGAGCTGATTGCCCTTACAGGCTTCTTTTTTATTTTCCTGATTATATCTGTTATTAACATCTGTCTTGGAAGAAATAATATACCTAGGTCTTCCTTTTACTTCTTCATAGATCTTTGCGATATAATATCCGATTACACCCACGCTGAGCATAATTACACTGCTTGTGAAGCAGATAAGAATAATTACGGTTGTAAATCCGCCTATGGAGCTGCCGGTAAACTTCTGTACAAGAGTGATAATGCTTAGCACAATGCCCATAATAAGCACCGCAAGACCACAATATAATATCAAATGCATGGGTCTTGTTGTAAATGATGTGATATTTGAAATGGCATACTTAATAAGAGACATTCTGCTCCATTTGGATTCCCCATCCTCGCGTTTTGCAACCTCATAATATACAGAAGCCTTTTTAAATCCGACCCAGGATGACAGTGCCCTGAAAAATGTATTTTTCTCAGGCATATTGAGCAGTGCATTAATGACCTTTCTGTCTAAAAGCTTATAGTCTGAGGAGTTGGACATATCAGTGCCTGTTTCCTTGCTCATAATCTTGTAGAAGTGTTTTGCACCAAATGTGTGGGTTATATTTTCTTCTCCTCTGTAGGATTTAATACCTTCGATGATTTCATATCCATCCTGCCAGAGTTTATACATTTCAGGAATTTTTTCAGGAGGCTGCTGAAGGTCACAGTCAATTACAACGCAGGCATCGCCAATACATTCAGCAAGTCCAGCAAATATGGCAGATTCCTTTCCAAAATTTCTTGAAAAACAAATGCCTTTAATATTTGCATTACATGCTGAAAGTTCCTCTATAATCAACCATGTATTATCTGAGGATCCGTCATTTACAAATATAATCTCATATTCAATTTTGTTATCATGAAGAATTGCAGTAATTGTTTCTGCAGTTTTTCTTATTGCTTTTTCCTCGTTATATGATGGAATAATGACAGATAACATTGTTAAATCCTTTCCAAACAAATTAGGTGAGTTCTATTTTACACTATTGGAAGGGGAAAATGTTGTATCTGTCATTAAATAAAGTGAAATAAAATGTAAATTGTGATTACTTCATTTGAAAATGTGAGCGGGAAGTATGGAATCGGCATAACTTCTGTGAAATAAGAAGTTAAAAGACATCAGAACATATAGAATTAATGTGCAGTAAGAATCGTAAAGTCAGCAGAATATGCAGAACCCAGATATATGCTGACTCATAAAATCAGTTAAACATATAAAATACAGGCGTAATAAGAAATATAAGTACTGTAAAAAAATAAGATTATGACTTATACTGATAGAATTGAATTAATGAAGAGAGGCTATTATGGATAAGTTAAATGTAAGTGATTATGATTATTTTCTTCCTGAAGAGCAGATCGCACAGGATCCTCTTGCGGACAGATCATCATCAAAGCTTTTAGTATTAGATAAAAATACAGGCGAAACAAGTCATCGTGTATTTAAGGAAATAATTGATTATTTAAATCCCGGAGACTGCCTTTGCATAAATAATACAAAGGTAATACCTGCCAGATTAATAGGCCGTAAAAAGACAGGTGGTGTAGTTGAGGTTCTACTTCTTAAAAGACTTGAAGATGAGAAGTCAAAGTGGGAAGTTCTCACACGTCCGGGCAAAAAAGCCAGAGTTGGGGATGAAATTATTTTCGGAGGAGAAGGTCCGGAAGATTTCGATCTTCTCTGCAGAGTTACGGAAGTAAAAGAGGACGGTAACAGAATTGTTGAATTTGAATATGATGGAATATTTGAAGAGATTCTTGATAAGTTAGGTCAGATGCCTCTTCCTCCATATATTACACACAGACTTGAGGACAAGAACAGATACCAGACTGTATACGCTAAGATTGAGGGATCTGCAGCGGCACCTACAGCAGGACTTCATTTTACAAATGAGCTTTTAGAGCAGATTAAGGAAAAGGGCGTAAAGGTAGTATCAGTTACTCTCCATGTTGGTCTTGGTACATTCAGACCTGTACAGGTGGAAAATATCTTAGATCATAAAATGCACTCTGAGTACTACGAAGTAAGTGAGGAAACTGCAAAGATCCTCAATGAAACAAAGGCAAATGGCGGAAGAATAATTTCTGTTGGTACAACATCCACAAGAACTCTTGAGTCAGTTACTGATGAAAATGGCATTGTTCATGCTGGAAGTGGGGAAACACAGATATTTATCTATCCGGGATATAAATTTAAGGCTATTGACGGTCTTATAACTAATTTCCATCTTCCAAAGTCAACTCTTATTATGCTTGTTTCAGCTCTTGCGGGCAGAAAAAATGTATTAAATGCATATAAGGAAGCTGTAGAGAAGAAGTATAGATTTTTCAGTTTCGGTGATGCAATGTTTATAAAGTAAGTTATAGTTTTTACTTATATATGGTGATTGCTTTAATGTATTATTACATAAAAATCAAAGGTGTTATCATATACATATCAAAGAGATAGGTATTAACAGCTACAGGTTGGAGGATAAATTATGAGAGACGAAACAAAATGCTTACATGCCGGATACACACCAAAGAACGGAGAGCCAAGAGTAGTTCCTATCGTTCAGAGTACAACATACGTATACGATTCAACAGATGAAGTAGCATCAGTTTTCGATGAGCCTACAAAGTCACTTATTTATTCAAGATTTGCAAATCCTACAGTAATGGCTGTGGAAGAGAAGATTGCAGCACTTGAGGGTGGTGTAGGTGCTATGTGTACATCATCAGGTCAGGCGGCATCTCTCCTTTCAATCCTTAACTTATGTAATGCGGGAGACAGCTTTTTAGCGACAGCAGAAATTTATGGTGGAACAGTTAACTTATTCACACATACACTTAAAAAACTCGGTATTGAGTGTATCTATATTGAGAAGGGTATGACTGACGAAGAAATTGATGCATTATTCAAGCCAAATACAAAGGCTGTATTTGGTGAGACAATTGCCAACCCTGCTCTTACAGTTCTTGATATTGAGAGATATGCCAATATTGCTCACAGACACGGAGTGCCTCTTATTGTAGATAATACATTTGCAACTCCTGTACTCTGCAAGCCATTTGATTTTGGTGCAGATATTGTTATCCACTCAACAACAAAGTACATGGACGGCCATGCAGTTCAGGGTGGTGGTATAATCGTTGACAGCGGTAAGTTTGACTGGACAAACGGTAACTTCCCTGACTTCACAGAGCCTGATGTTACATACCACGGAATCTCATATACAGAGACATATGGTAAGGCTGCATATATTATTAAGGCAAGAATGCAGCTCATGAGAGACTTCGGAGCTTATCCTGCTGCACATTCAGCATTCCTTCTTAATCTTGGTCTTGAGACTCTTGCATTACGCATGGAAAGATACTGCGAAAATGCATTAAAGGTTGCTAAGTATTTTGAGCAGTCAGACAAGATTGAATCAGTTACATATCCTGGATTAGAGTCTGATGAAAACCATGCACTTGCAGAGAAATACCTTAAGGGATCAAGTGGTGTTATTTCAATCGTTATCAAGGGTGGAAGAGACAATGCCGTTAAGTTCATGGATTCATTAAAGCTTGCTTCAAATGAAGTTCATGTTGCTGATATCCGTACATGCGTACTACATCCTGCAAGTGAGACACACAGACAACTTTCAGATGAGCAGCTTGTACTCGCAGGTATCGAACCTGGAATGGTTAGATTCTCTGTTGGACTTGAAAATGTTGATGATATTATCGAAGATATTGAGCAGGCACTTGCTAATATCTGATAGATAGCAGAATTAAGAATATATCGAAAAGTGATTGATTTATTAATATCTTTTATCAGTTAATATAATTCAGTCAGATAAGATATAACTAGTAAAGTATAATAAGTTAAAATAAAAAAGGATTGCATCTCCGGTTATTGAAACCGAAATGCAATCCTTTTTATATCTGACTTTAATTAGAAAATAGAGCCAAAAACATTTGTGATATATGCAACTTTAACTGCAGAAAGTACAAGATAAAGGTTAGCAACAAAAGAAGCAATACCAATTGAAAATCCAATGATAGCTGGTGCTGACCACTTATGCTTTGAACCGATTGCAGCTGAAATTGATAATCCAATTAAGCTGAAAATCATACCAACAAGTAAAATTGGTAATGGGATAAGTGTAAATGAACCTACCTGAGTTGTTATTGTTCCTACAAAACCAATGATGCAGAAGATTAAACCTGTTGCTGACATTGCGTTTGCGAAAACTTTTTCACCTCTGTGATTTGTGTTTAAAATCATGTCATATTCCTCCTCAATATAATATCTATAATTATAGGGATTAGATTTCAAGTGAAGCTGGTGAGTATGCACGAGCTTTTAATTCACTGTTGAGCATGTAAAGTGCTCTTGAATCATCACCGAATAATTCCATTTTAGTAACGAGATCAGAAGCATTCTTTTCTTCTTCACCCTGTTCTTTAACGAACCAGTCAAGAAGCTGCATTGTTCTGTAATCGTTGTCGCTGTTAGCAGCTGCATAGATGTTGTTAATGCATGCTGTTATGAACTTCTCATGACGAAGAGCTTCCTGAAGTGGAGACATGTTGTCATCGAACTTGCACTCAGGCTTCTTGATAGCTTCAAATGTTACCTTCTGGCCATTGTTCTGAAGATACTTGTATAAAAGAAGTGCATGATCGAGTTCTTCCTTTGCCTGGATTTCGAACCAGTTAGCAAATCCGTCAAGTCCCTTTGACTCATAGTAATTTGCAATATCAAGATAAACATATGATGAGTAAAGTTCATTGTTAATCTGATCGTTAATTAAAGATGATACATTTGAATGCATAGTAATAACCTCTCTTAAAATATAAATTTGCACACTAATTATAAATTATTATTATGTGTTGGTCAAAAGTAATTTAAGAAAATTTTAATTTTTTTTAAAGAATCTATAAAAAATCTCTACGCTGCTAAATTCAACAGCGTAGAGATTTTTAAATGTATATTTATCTGTTTATATTGTAATTATTTTACAAGTTCAGTCTTTTCATTACAGAGGTCTGCGGCTGTTTTGCTCACAGTATGTTTGATTGGTCTCCATGTAACCTTTGTGAAGAGTGCAAAGAAGGCCATTGGTAAATATGTGAACATAAAGAATGGATATGTAAACAGATATAATATTTTCTTACTGTTTGGTGCAATGATCTTGTCCCATTCTGTTATTATGGTGAATAATCCCCAGATAAATGTTACAAGATAGAACTGAACAATACCTGTAATTATTGCTGTAATAGTTTCAGGTACCATGGCCATTGCCGCATCCATGTCCTTAATATTAAGTCCTACAGATACACACATGATTCCAGCACTTATTAATGTAAATATTGTAGATGGTGCAAGAGTCATAAATGCATCGTACTTTGAAAGCATCATAGATGGCTTTGAGAAAAAATTTCTGAATAGCTTATATCCATAATGCCACTGAACCTGGTAGAAGCCCTTAGTCCAGCGCATACGCTGATGCCATGACTGCATAAATGTTGTAGGCTGTTCATCATAGAACATGGCATCCTTTGCATATCCGATCTTTTCATTGTTAGAAATGAGATGAGCAGATAATTGGATATCCTCTGTCATAAGGTTGAAATGCCATCCCTTATTTTCTTCTATAATTTCACTGCTTACTAAGTATCCTGTACCTGAAACCATGGTACTTGATTTGAGAAGCTTACGTGAATTATTGAGGTACTTTGCTTCACGCATAAATGCGATTGAGTAACCTGCAGTTATCCAGTTTGTACCGAAGTTCTTAGAGTTTCTGTAACCTGTTACAACTCTGTATCCCTTGCAGAACTCGTTATTCATTGCACGTGTAAAGTCCTTACCTACAATATTATCTGCATCGAAAATAAAGTATCCGTCATAAGCTCTGTATGAACCATAATCGGCATTTATTTTATTGAAAAGATAATTAAGAGCATATGATTTACCTACCTGCTCGTCATTAAATCTTTCATATACAACGGCGCCGGCTTCTCTGGCAACATCTGCAGTTTTATCAGTGCAGTTATCAGCAACAACGAAAACATCTATCATATCTGAAGGATAATTCTGCTGTCTGATACTTTCTATTAAGTTGGCGATAACATTTTCCTCATTACGGGCAGCTATTACAAAACCAAATCTGTGGGGCTCGCCGTCTTTCTCGATGAAATCTTCGGCCTTGGCAACACCGTTAAGAATGTCTTTATACTGGTTGTTTTTCTGTATTCTTGTTTTTATTTCATCAATAAGTGAAACAAGAATATAGAAGAACTGATAACCAAACATAGCAATTACCATTATGGTAAGTATGAGGCTGATTACGTTTATAACATCCATATTGATTAACCTCTATTTGTACACAATTTATTTACATTTAATTATTAATTCGGTTACAAGTATAACATTATATGTTTTACTGTCAATTATAATTCAAAATTTGTACATAATTTGTTTACAATTTCATTTATTCGATTACAGAAAATGGCTTATATAAACATTTATTCGAATTTATGCTATAATAACCGGAATACAAATTAAACAATATCTTATTCCTATAAGTATCTTATTTCCATAGGGATCTTATTCCTATAAGTGTAAATTAAGGAGATATATCATATGTATAATTTAACATCTCAGTTTATTATGTATAACCAGGTGGCATCTGAGGGAACCCTTTTAGACAGATTATCCTGTGTATATGAGAAGTACGAAAAATATAAAAAGAATAAAGACGACGATAAGAAGTCTAAGAAATCAGAACTTGTAAGAGAAGTTTATGATGTAATCAACAATCTTTTAAAGATTGCCACAACAAATGGATTTGACGGTAATTTATGGCAGAACTATTTAACATATCTCATTATTACAGATGAGAACTCATTTAGTATTGTAAGTGAAAAGCAGGGAGCAAAGGATGGAACTGTAAATGATTTTGCCATGAATGATTTTGGCATATTCAGAGAGCTTTTCGCATTTAATTTTTCAGGTCTTGAAGAATACTTAGGTATTAACTGTTTCACAAAAATCTGTAACTACAAGTCAATAAAGAAGCACGAGCTTATGTACAACAGAGATATAAGTGAATGTGTTCAGGTGTTAAGCAACACACTTGCATGTGCAGAGTCAGACGAAGACTTCTTTAATATAGTTACTGAGTTCTATAAGAATGTGGGTGTTGGCCTCTTTGGTCTTAATAAGGCATTCAGAATCAGTGAGAAGAGAGATAATGACTTTGATTTCCTTTCTGTAAGCAATATGGAAAAGGTTATGTTATGCGATCTCGTTGGTTATCACAGACAAAAAGAAATGCTTATGGAAAATACAGAGAGCTTCTTAAATGGAAAGAAAGCCAACAATGTTCTTCTCTATGGAGACAGTGGTACAGGAAAGTCAACTTCTATTAAGGCCATTGTAAATGAATATTACAGCCAGGGCTTAAGAATGATTGAAATATATAAGCACCAGTTTAAATATATTTCAGGTATCATAAGCAGAATTAAAAACAGAGGATATAAGTTCATTATATATATGGATGATTTATCATTTGAAGATAATGAAACGGAATACAAGTACTTAAAGGCTGTTATGGAAGGTGGCGTGGAAACAAAGCCGGATAACATTCTTATTTATGCAACATCCAACAGAAGACATTTAATTAAGGAAACATGGAATGACAAGAATGACATGGAACATTCACAGGATCTCCACCGTTCAGATACTGTAGAAGAGAAAATGTCACTCGTTAACAGATTTGGTGTAAAGATTAACTACGGTAAGCCAACACCACCTGAGTATCTTGAGATTGTAGATCATCTTGCCAAGTTAAATGGTATAAATGAGGACCCTGAAGAGCTTCATAGAAAAGCCAATGCATGGGGAATCAGAAACGGCGGTATTTCAGGAAGAACTGCAGAACAGTTTATCCACCACATTATTGGAAGTAAGAATTAATATATAAAGACTTATATTAAGAGTTAAATATAAGAATTGATTATAAAACATATAGGAGTATATTTTTATAAGAAGAATACTTATAAAAGTATACTTATATAGGAAGGGTTTAGATTTTGATAGCATATGTAAAGGGTGTCCTTGCCGTTGTCGGACAGGATTCAATTATCATAGATAAGGGCGGAATTGGAATTAATATAAATGTTCCGGTAAGTATAATATCTACACTTCCTTCAATTGGAAGCGAGGTTAAGGTATTTACATATACATATGTAAGGGAAGATGCCATTGCACTCTACGGATTTATGACAATGGACGACCTGGATGTTTTCAAGCTTCTGATAAATGTAAATGGCGTAGGAACTAAAACTGCTCTAGGTATACTCTCTGCCATAACTCCGAATGAACTGAGACTTGCCGTTATTTCAGCGGATTATAAAACAATTACAAATGCGCCGGGAATCGGGAAGAAATCAGCCGAGAGAATTGTGCTTGAGCTCAGAGACAAAGTTAAAATGGTAATCGAGGACGATTCATATATAGCTGTCGATAGTGGAGATGTAGCTAAGTCAGACAGTGTAAATATCGCCCTTGAAGCTCTTGTATCTCTCGGATTCAGCTATGGCGAGGCGGCAAAGGCCGTTAAGCAGGTGGATAATTACGAGGAAATGGATGATGAGTCACTTATAAAGGCGGCATTGAAACATTTATCATAATATGAGTTTTTTCATATTATATAAGGAGAGAAAAATGGATAATAGAATAATTTCAACAGAGATTATTCCGGAAGATGAAAACAGCGAAACTCTTCTCAGACCTAAAAAGCTTAAAGACTATATAGGACAGAAGAAGGTCAGAGATAATCTTGCCGTATATATGGAAGCTGCAAAACTCCGTAAGGAACCATTAGACCATGTACTCTTATATGGTCCGCCGGGATTGGGAAAAACCACATTGTCGGGAATTATTGCTGAGGAAATGGGAACCAACATGAAAATCACAAGTGGCCCTGCAATAGAAAAACCTGGAGAGCTTGCGGCAATACTTAACGGACTGTCAGAGGGCGATGTCCTCTTTATTGATGAGATACACCGTTTAAACAGACAGGTGGAAGAAGTTCTCTATCCGGCCATGGAAGATTTCTGTATAGATATTATTATCGGTAAGGGCGGAGCTGCCCGTTCCATAAGAATAGATTTACCGAAGTTTACTCTTGTGGGAGCTACAACAAGAGCAGGTCTTCTTTCAGCTCCGCTCAGAGACAGATTTGGAATAATTGACAGACTTGAATATTACTCAGTGGATGAATTGAAGGACATTATCGTTCGTTCAGCATCTGTATTGGGAATAGATATTGATGATGAAGGGGCATTTGAGCTTGCCAGAAGATCAAGAGGAACTCCAAGACTTGCCAACAGACTTCTCAAGAGAATAAGAGATTATGCCCAGGTTAAGTTTGACGGTAAGATTACAAAAGAGGCAGCGGATTATGGATTAAATCTCCTCGAAGTTGATTCCAACGGACTGGATAAGAGTGACAGAAAGATTTTAGAGAAAATAATCACTCAGTTTTCAGGTGGTCCGGTGGGGATTGAAGCACTGGCTGCAGCCCTTGGAGAAGATTCCGGGACACTGGAAGACGTATATGAACCATATCTTGTGCAAAATGAATACATAAGCAGAACAAGAACGGGACGAATCGCCACTGACAAGGCATACAGGGCCGTTGGAATAGATAAAACGGAAGATTAAGCAGTTAAGCTATTAATGCGCATATAGCTTTTAGCGCATATAGCTTATTGCGCATATAATATAGTAGATATTCAAATAAATACTACATATAGAAGACAGTCGTACACATACGGCTGTCTTTTTTGTTGTTTTGCCACAAAATCCGATATTTAAGCACATAAAACCACCACAATAATATAAATAAAAATTTAATAATTAGGCTGAAAATGCATACTAAATACATATTGACACAACATATAGTGTTATATATCGTTAAATACAACAAGATATGACAAAAACATAGGCTTTTCCCATATAAATCTGCGAATGATGCTCAAATTAAAACTTGTAATTTCTGCCATATGATATAAAATAAATAGAAAAGTGGTAAAAAGTAGTAGATTGTGGTGGACTGTGGTGGAACATGGCCAGGAAGTTTTAGGAGGGTATGCTTTATGTTTATGGGTGAATTCATACATTCCATAGATGCAAAAGGGCGTATAATTATGCCTTCCAAGTTCCGTGATGAAGTGCCGGAGGGGAGCTTCGTCATCACCAGAGGGTTAGATGGATGTCTGTTTGTGTATACTGAAGAGGAATGGGCTGCATTTGACAGCAAGTTACAGAGTTTACCGCTTATTAACAAAGGAACCAGACAGCTTAACAGATTCTTCCATGCAGGTGTAACTGTAGTTGAACCTGATAAGCAAGGACGAGTGCTTATACCTGCAACTCTTAGAGAATATGCTGCATTAGACAAAGACGTATGTCTTGTGGGCATGGGTAATAAGATTGAAGTATGGAGTAAGGAACGTTGGGAGACAAATGTTAACTCTATCGGAGATGACATTGATTCGGTTCTTAGCGATATGGAAGAGTTGGGCTTCACTATTTAATGTGAAATCCGTAATGTTTTGGAGGTTGTAATGGAGTTTTCTCATATTCCTGTGTTGAGAGATGAGACAATCAACAGTTTAAATATTAATCCGGACGGGATATATGTTGATGGAACACTGGGCGGCGCAGGTCATTCAATGGAGATTCTCAAGAGACTCAGTCCAAAGGGGCAGTTAATCTGCTTTGATCAGGATATAGAAGCTATTGAGAGTTCATCAAAGAAACTCAATGATTACAGACCCGGAACAATTTTCATACACAGTAACTTTGAATATATGCCTGAGAAACTCAGTGAACACGGTATAGTGCGTGTTGATGGTATTATGCTGGATTTAGGAGTTTCTTCACATCAGTTAGACGTTCCTGAGAGAGGCTTTTCATACAGATTTGATGCACCTCTCGATATGAGAATGGACAACAGAGTTCAGAGAACAGCCGCTGATATTGTCAATGACGAATCTGTTGAAACATTGACAAAGATAATCAAAGACTACGGCGAAGAAAAGTATGCACGTAAAATAGCATATAACATTGATTTAGCAAGACAAAAGAAAAGAATAGAAACCACATTTGAATTAAATGACATTATAAGGAAGTCTATGCCGGCAAAAAGTCTGGCAACAGGGGGACATCCTTCAAAAAGAACATTTCAGGCACTTAGAATTGCACTTAATGATGAATTAGCCAGACTCGAGGGCGTTATACCTAAGATGATTGATTTGCTTAACGATAAGGGCAGATTAAGTATAATCACATTCCATTCACTGGAAGACAGAATTGTTAAGAATGCATTCAGAACCGCACAGGATCCATGTACATGTCCAAGTAATTTCCCGGTATGTGTATGTGGAAAGAAATCAAAGGGTAAAGTTATTACTAAGAAGGCAATTCTGCCAAGTGAAGAAGAGTTAGAGTATAACAGCAGAGCAAAGAGTGCCAAACTTAGGGTATTTGAGAGAGTTATTGATAATTAAGGAGAGGGAAAATGGCTAACAATACAAACAATTATGGCGGAGGATATAATACGTACGTACGTGGATCAGAAGCTCCGGCAATTGAAGTGGAGAGAGCTCCGAGAAGAAGAAGTCGAATTCCTATCTCTCCAAGAAAAAGAGCAGCAAGAGCTAACAGAAGAAGCCTTGCTTTATTTGGTGTGGTTACAGCGATAACTGCAGCAGCCATTGTATTAGGTGTTAATTATCTTAATCTCCGTTCTGATCTTATTACAACTACATCAGAAATTAATACTCTCCAGGAAGAGCTTAATACATTAACAACTAATAATAATGAAAAACAGGTTGATGTAGAATCTAATATCAACTATCAGGAAATATATGACAAAGCTGTTAACGAGTATGGTATGACATATCCTGATGCAAATAATATTGTAGAATACGATGGCGGCACATTGGGATATATCAGACAGTATGAAAATATTCCAAACAACTAATTCTGATTCGGATATATAGGTATAAAATGAAAAAGCGTGACGATTATTCACAATATAGTAAGGCGATGCTTGGAAGGATAAAAACCAAATCAGGCATTGCCTTTTTGATTGCAATGGTACTTATTTTAGTATTAATTGTGAGAGTTATAATTATTAATGTTGCCGATGGTGAAGAATATTCAAGAATAGTACTTAACCATCAGGCATATTCATCCCGTACTATCGCCAGTAAGAGAGGATCTATTGTAGATAGAAACGGAACTGTTCTTGCATACAGTAAGAAAGTATATAATTTAGTATTAGATCCATTTGTTATTAATTCTGATGAGAAAAAGAAGGACGCTACTGTTGATGCTGTAAGTGAATACTTCGGAATTGATAAAAATGAGATAGAAGATGTTCTTACAAATCAGAAAGACAGCAGATACAGAAAAATGAAATCGGAACTGGAAGAAGATTTCGTTAATAAGTTCAAAGCCCAGATGGAAGAAAATGAAAATATAGATGGCGTATGGTTCGAGGACGACTATAAGAGAGTTTATCCATTTGGAACACTTGCAGCTGATGTTATAGGCTTCTATAACAAGAATAACGGCGGTGAGCTTGGCCTTGAAAAGAAGTACGATTCTGACCTTACAGGTACAGACGGACTTGCATACACATATGTGGATGATTCCATGGAGCGTACAGAGGATCTTAAATCTGCCGTAGATGGTAATAATGTTGTAACTACTCTTGATTACGGTGCTCAGAATATCATCGACAAGTACATTGCCAACTACAATTCATCAAAGCCGTCTGCCAATACAGGTGCTATTCTGATGGATCCAAATTCAGGTGAAGTACTTGCAATGAGCAGTTATCCATTCTTCGATCTTAATAATCCGAGAGATTTAACAGCTGTTTATACTGATGAACAGATTGCAGCAATGAGTGAAGAAGAAAAGGCTGAAAATCTTGCCAAGCTTTGGAGAAACTACTGTGTATCAGATGTATATGAGCCGGGTTCAACATTTAAATCCATCACTGTTGCAGGCTGCCTTGAAGAAGGGGTTGTAAAAGATGGTGATCAATTCTATTGTGGCGGTTCTCTCTCCATCGGTGGTTATACAATTAACTGCTGGAGACATATTTACGGTGGTCATGGTCAGTTATCACTTGATAAGGCCATGGGTGACTCATGTAACGTAGCCATGATGGAAATTGCGGCAAACTTAGGTACTGACAACATGATTAAGTATCAGTCCTTATTTGGCTTCGGTTCCAAGACAGGAATCGACCTTCCAAGTGAGGAGCGAGGTATTTTACAGGATGCTGAGAAAATGTCTGTAACTGACCTTGCCACAAACTCATTCGGTCAGAACTTTGACGTTACAATGATTCAGATGGCAGCTGCATATTGTTCTCTTATAAATGGTGGAACATATTATCAGCCACACATTGTAAAATCAATTGAGAATGAAAAGGACGAGAAGATAAAGAGTGTTACACCTACATCGGTAAGACAGACTGTAACAGCCGATACTTCAAACATTATTAAGAGAATTCTTAAAGAAGCTGTAGAACAGTACGGTGTTACATATGTTAAGGTAGATGGATATTCCATAGGTGGTAAAACAGGTACAGCCCAGAAATTACCTCGTTCTGAAAAGAAATGGTTAATTTCTGTTGCTGCATTTGCACCGGCAGAAAATCCGCAGTATGTATTATATGTTGTAATTGATGAGCCGCAGGGAACTACAGGAACAAGTGGTTCAGGTATGGATGTTCAGGAGCTTACACATGATATGCTTGCAGAATTACTTCCATATCTTGGAGTTCCTAAGGACACTACAGCTACAACTGAAAATGGAAATTCAGAGTCAGGATCTGAAGGTGAAGGTGGGATTGAAGTACCGGAAGGAACTACTTTAGAATCAACTTCTTCATCAGATGAGTAATAAATCGATATAAATAATAAATCAGGTAATTAATTATGAGTAATAAAGCATTAGTAATAGGAGCAGGTAAAAGTGGTATAAATGCCGCTAAGCTTCTTATGGCACATGGATATGAAGTTGCTGTTTTTGATGGCAATGTATCAGCGGACAAATCAAAAATACAGGAAAGCGTTGGAAATGTAGAAGTTTTCCTTGGAGATATGAGTGAAGAGGTAATTGCTACATTTGATATGGCTGTGGTAAGTCCGGGTGTACCTTTAGACAATCTTATAGTTAAGAAGATAAATGATGCAAATGTAAAGCTTATCGGAGAGATTGAGCTTGGTTATATTTACGAAAAGGGTAGCGTTGTTGCAATTACAGGAACTAACGGTAAAACTACAACTACAACACTTGTTGGTGATATAATTAAGAGATGGAAAAGTAATACAATTGTGGCCGGAAATATTGGATTTCCTTACACTAATGAAGTTATAAAGTCAGAAAATGATTCTATTTCAATTATAGAAATCAGCAGCTTCCAGCTTGAAACAATTGATACATTTCATGCAAAGGTAGCGGCAATACTTAATATCACACCGGATCATTTAGACAGACATAAGACAATGGAGGCATATGCCGAAGCTAAGTTTAATGTCACAAAGAATCAGACAGCGGATGATTTCGTAATTCTTAATTTCGATGATGAGAGATTAAGAGAATTTGCCAAGAGATGCACTTCTCATGTTTTATGGTTCGGAAGAGTTAATAAGCCTGACACAGGATATTATTACAAGGACAGAGTAATATACAGAATATATGAGGATAGAGAAGAAGAGATATTAAATGTTGATGATATCAACCTCATTGGTGACCACAACTATGAAAATGTAATGGCAGCTCTTGCCATTGCAGAAGCAGCGGGTGTTCCTTCTGATATTACAATCGACGTTACAAAGAATTTCCATGCTGTTGAGCATAGAATTGAAAAGGTGGATACAATTGACGGTGTTGTATATTACAACGACTCAAAGGGTACTAATACAGATGCATCAATAAAGGCCATAAAGGCTATGTCACGCCCTACATTATTGATAGCAGGCGGATATGACAAGAATTCACCATATGATGATTTCATTGAAAGCTTCGATGGAAAGATTAAGGAACTTGTTCTTATTGGTGCAACTGCAGAAAAAATAAAAGCGTGCGCTTTAGAACATGGATTTACAAATATTAAAATGGCAGATTCTCTTGAAGAGGCTGTTTCTATTTGTAAGGCTGATTCTGAAAATGGAGATGCCGTATTATTATCTCCTGCATGTGCAAGCTGGGATATGTTTAAATCCTACGAACAAAGAGGCAGGTTGTTTAAAGATTTAGTCAAAGCGTAAATAGACTAAATAATCAGTTAGAAGTTTATTAGAGGCAATTATGCAAAAGAGAACTGTTACGGATAGTAAAATTGTTAAAAGAAAAAAACTTAAAAGAATATTTCATTTTGACTATACATTAGTATTTTGTCTCTTCCTCATTATCGGATTTGGACTGATTATGATATATAGTTCAAGTTCATATACTGCCAATTTAGAATACGGAGATCCAAGCTACTTCTTTAACAGACAGTTAATATTCGTCTTAATCGGATTGGTATTAATGGTAGCCGGCTTTATGATTAATTATAAATGGCTGATGCAGAGGCACTGGATTATTCTGGTAGCTTCCATAGTCATGCTGTTTATGCTTATTCCGATGGGACACAACGTTAATGGTGCTACCCGTTGGATCAGACTGGGATTCTTTAACTTCCAGCCTGCCGAGTTTGTTAAGCTGGCGGTTATAATATCTATCGTTGCAATGATAATGACTGCCGGGCGAGGTATTAATAATTTAAAGGGCAGATTATTCATCATAGGAGCAATCGGAATTATACCTGCAGGGCTGGTATATGTAATAAGTTCAAACTTAAGTAGTTCTATAATCATTTTTTTAATTGTATTTTTTATGATGTTTATAGTATCTCCAAAGCCTAAGAACTATTTAATAGCTTTGGGAATTGCAGCGGTAATCGGTATCATAATGGTTCTTATAATCTCAAATATGCCTGCCGATTCATCAAGTTTCCGATTTAACAGAATTGCAGTCTGGCTTCATCCTGAAGAATATGAGCTTTCTACAGGTTATCAGACAGTTCAGTCGCTTTACGCAATCGGATCGGGTGGTTTCTTAGGTAAGGGACTTGGTAAAGGTCTTCAGAAGTTAGGTTATATACCTGAGTCACAGAATGATATGATATTTGCCGTAATATGCGAAGAAGTAGGTATATTTGGAGCTATAATTCTCTTATCTATATTTGCACTTTTATTATGGAGAATATATGTTATAGCAATGAAGGCCCCTACAAAGACAGACATGTTATTGTGTATGGCAATTTTCTTCCATATTGCAATTCAGTTAATTCTTAATGTGGCCGTTGTTACTAATCTCATGCCTAATACGGGTGTAACACTACCGTTTATAAGTTATGGTGGATCTTCGATGTTCTTCTTACTATTTGAAATGGGATTGGTATTAAATGTCTCAAAGAAGATAGATATTGAGGAAAAGGTATAAGCGTATGGGTTCAGTAAAGATTGATATAGGACGGAAACGTAAAAAAAGAAATAAAAAGCTTTTCAGATTTACACTTATCACTTCTATAATAGCTGCCGTAGTCTTATTCATTTTCTTCGTATTCAGAACTACAGAGATTACATATGAAGGTAATAAAAAGGCAAATGAAGAAGATCTGAACGAATACATTTTCAGTGGTAGTAATCCTAATACACTTATGTATTCCATATTCGGAAACAAGAATAAGAATATACCTTTTATATCAAGCTATGATGTAAATATTTTATGGCCTAACAAAATTCACGTTGTGGTTCATGAAAAGGAATTACTCGCCTGCTTTTACTATGCAGGTGTGTATGAATACGTAGACGAATCAGGAAATGTTGTAGACAGTTCAGGTAACTTATATGACAGTTCACCGATTATAGAAGGTATAACATTTGATAATCTTATACTTGGATCAAAACCACATGTAAGTGATGATAAGGCATATGATGCTCTTATTCAGTATGCACATTATGCCCGCACATATTCTTTGAAGTTTGACAAGATAATCTACAAAGATGGTGCCATATATTATCAGGTGAAGGATGTATTTGTTAATATGGGTACTCTTGAAAATGCTGAAGAGAAGGTGTTCAGGTTAAGTAAGCTCTACAGCAATATTGAAGGTCTGAAGGGAATTCTTCATCTGGAAGATTATAGTGGTGGTAATAAAAACATCATATTTGAGCAGACAGTAGAAGAGTCAAAGCCGGCTGAAGAATCAAATGAGCAGTCATCTGAAGAGACAGGTGGTGAATCAACGGAAAACTCCAATGAGGAGACTACAGAGGAAACAGAGTCATCTGAGGCAGAAAACACTTCAGAAGATGAAACTGAAGAAGACGAAGAGTAAGTGTTATATTTTTTGCAAAGATGCATATATAGTTTTATAATAGATGGTACATGGTAGTTAATATCTATATACCATCTATTTGTATATAACGAAGTGCATATAACGAAGTGCATATAACAAAGTGCATATAACAGTGTATATATATGTGTGTGTGTATATCAGATGTTGCCATATAGCAGGAATATTGTTTTTATTCGACAGTACATTCACGCAAATTATAAAAAATTGATAAATATAATAATTTTTGCTGAATATATGACATAAAATATTGAATTATTTATCCATTAATTATATCATTAGTTTATTATGGTCAAATGGATGTGATATTGAAGGAGGGTTAAAACCTTGTTTGAACTAAGTAGTAATGAGAAAGAACAGGTTGCTAATATAAAAGTTGTAGGTATCGGCGGATGTGGTAATAATGCTGTATCAAGAATGGTAGAGTCAGGTATTACAAGTGCTGAGCTTATCGGAATTAACACAGATATCCAGGATATCAAGAAGTGTAAAGCCGGTGTAACAATTCCTATCGGTGCTAAGACAACTAACGGACTTGGAGCTGGAGCTAAGAGCGAAGTAGGTGAGAGAGCAGCTGAAGAAAGCGCAGACGAAATTGCAAAGGCACTTGAAGGCGCTGACATGGTATTCGTTACCTGCGGTATGGGCGGTGGAACAGGTACTGGTGCCGCTCCTGTAGTTGCATCTATTGCTAAGAAGCAGGGCGCTCTTACAGTAGGCGTTGTTACAACACCATTTAAGTTCGAGGGAAGACCTCGTATGAGAAACGCTCTTGCAGGTATCGAAAGACTTAAGGAAAATGTTGATACAATCATCGTAATTCCTAACCAGAAGATTTTCGAAATCTATGACAAGGGTATTTCATTTGAAGAAGCTATGGCAAGAGCAGATGAAGTTCTTCATCAGTCAGTTGTAGGTATTGCTGACCTTATCAACAAGCCAGCTACAATGAACTTAGACTTCGCAGATGTTCAGACAACAATGAAGGATCAGGGATACGCTCATATCGGTATCGGTGAAGCTTCAGATGACAATAAGGCTCTTACAGCTGTTAAGAATGCTGTATCAAGCCCACTTCTTGAGACATCTATCGAAGGTGCTAAGAATATTATTCTTAACATTTCAGGTAACGCTACTCTTGCAGATGTTGAAGAAGCAACAGATTACATCTATGAAGAAGTTGGCGATGAAGTTAATGTTATCTTCGGTATCGATTCAGATGAGACTGCAGACAGTATTAAGATTACAATTATTGCTACAGGTATGGAAAATGACAGCCTTGAAGCTGAGAGCCAGAAGTCTAACATGAAGTCTGTATCAGCAGCTGCAGCTCCTCAGGTGCATCATACAATGGCACCGCAGGCTCATACAGTGGTATCATCAACAGATGCACAGGTTCAGGCAGAAGCTCCTGTAGAAGAGACTCCTGTAGTTGATCCTGAAGCTGAAGCAAGAGAAAAAGCAATAAAAGAAGCAGAAGAACTTAAGAAGGCATCAGAGGAAGCTCAGAAAAAGTTAAATGCAATGGTACAGCAGAGAGCTGCTAAGCCATCAAATAACAGCAAGTTTGATGTTCCGGGATTCCTTCAGAACAATAAAAACGACTAATTGATTTAGTTGTATATATACTTTAGAAAGGAGTCGCTCATTTTTTCAGGCGGCTCTTTTCTGTTGTAAATTAACTACAAGTATTTAAATCAATTATTAACATGGAGATAATAAATGGCAGATATACAAGAAAGAATTAGAAATTTTTGCATAATTGCTCACATTGATCACGGTAAATCAACACTTGCCGACAGACTTATAGAGGCTACTCAGACTCTTTCTGACAGAGAAATGCAGGAACAGGTTCTTGATAACATGGATCTTGAAAGAGAAAGAGGAATTACAATTAAAGCTCAGACAGCAAGATTAAAGTACACAGCTTCTGACGGTAACGAATATACATTTAACCTTATTGATACACCGGGACACGTAGACTTTAACTATGAAGTATCACGTTCTCTTGCAGCCTGCGAAGGTGCTCTCCTTATCGTAGATGCTGCACAGGGTATTGAAGCTCAGACACTTGCAAATGTTTATTTGGCATTAGATCACGATCTTGAAGTTCTTCCTGTAATTAATAAGATTGATCTTCCAAGTGCAGATCCTGACAGAGTTAAGGAAGAGATTGAAGATGTAATAGGAATTGAAGCTGACGAAGCTCCTATGATTTCTGCAAAGAACGGAATTAACATCGATCAGGTTCTTGAAATGATCGTAAAGAAGATTCCTGCTCCAACAGGTGATAAAAATGAACCTTTAAAGGCTCTTATATTTGATTCATATTATGACCAGTACAAGGGTGCCGTAATATTTGCACGTATCATGGAAGGTACTGTTAAGAAGGGTACAAAGATTAAGCTTATGGCTTCGGGCGCCGTTGAAGAGGTCGTTGAAGTAGGTTACTTCGAGCCGGGCCAGTTAGTTCCTTGTGACGAATTAACAGCCGGAATGGTAGGTTACATTACAGCTGCAATCAAAACAGTTAAGGATGTAAATGTCGGTGATACAGTTACTGAGAGTACAAGACCATGTGCAGAGGCTCTTCCGGGTTACAAGAAGACAAATCCAATGGTTTACTGTGGATTATATCCTGCAGATGGTGCCAAGTATCAGGATTTAAGAGATGCTCTTGAAAAGTTACAGCTTAATGATGCGGCTTTATCATATGAGCCTGAGACATCAGCGGCTCTTGGATTTGGTTTCAGATGTGGTTTCTTAGGACTTCTTCATCTGGATGTTGTTCAGGAGCGTCTTGAAAGAGAGTATGGTCTTGATCTTATTACAACAGCTCCTGGTGTTGTATATAAGGTACATTTAACAGATGGAACTGAATTTGACCTTACAAACCCATCTAACCTTCCTGATGTATCTTCTATTGCATATATGGAAGAGCCAATCGTTAAGGCTGAAATAATGACAACAAGTGAATATGTTGGAACAATTATGGAGCTTTGCCAGGAACGTCGAGGAATATATGAAGGTGTTGACTATATTGAGCAGACAAGAGCTCTCGTTAAATATGAGCTTCCGCTTAATGAAATCATTTACGATTTCTTTGATGCATTAAAGTCACGTTCAAGAGGTTATGCTTCATTTGACTATGAATTAGCAGGATATAAGAAATCCAAGCTCTGCAAGCTCGACATTCTTATCAATAAAGAAGAAGTTGATGCTCTTTCATTTATCGTATTCGAGGGAAGTGCTGTTGAGAGAGGCCGTAAAATGTGTGAAAAGCTTAAGGGTGAAATCCCAAGACAGCTTTTCGAGGTACCTATTCAGGCAGCAATCGGAAATAAGGTTATAGCCAGAGAAACAGTAAAGGCTATGCGTAAGGACGTTCTTGCCAAGTGTTACGGTGGTGATATTTCCCGTAAGAAGAAGCTTCTTGAAAAGCAGAAAGAAGGAAAGAAGCGTATGAGACAGATTGGTAAGGTACAGATTCCTCAGAAGGCATTCATGAGTGTTCTTAAGCTTGAAGAAGAATAATATTTTATCGACATAATATAGATATTATATTGGTACATTATATTTAACATTTATAACGGATATAACGGGGAAAAAGTGTTATGAAGAAAATATTTTTAATTGGCGGAATTCTTGCTGCATCTGCAGTGACATTGACAGGATGTAATAAGAATACGGGCGAGGAAGAAAACAGAATCAAGGAGTATTTCACAGCTAACAGTACTTCAGAGTCAGCTCAGAGATCTATCGCTGGAACAATTCAGTTTGAGGGAACTCAGGGTGGAGAGTCAAAGAATGTTGATATTTCAATTTCCGGTGACTACTATCTTTACTACGATGATTCTATTCAGGAAAGCAGAATTAAAAGCTCAGATCATGTAGAAGATAAGATCAACAATACTAATACATATACAGAAACATATATTGTTGGAAATGCTGATGATGCAGAAAAGATTGATGTATATGAAGGAACAGGAAGTACAGCTGACAACTTAAGCTTCGTAAGAAGAATATATAAGACAACAGACTACTTCCAGACATCAACCAAGACAAAGACCGGAGACTTATTACTTAAGGATAATAAGGAAAAGTTCAATGAAGCATCATGTGAACTTGTTGAAAGATATATGACTGTATCAGAAATGGATCCTTCTGTTAAGAAGTACATTGTAGATGCAACAAAGAATTTATCAGGCGTAGATATTGATAATGTATCAGTTAAAATAACATATTACTTCAATATGGATACAAAGAAGCTTGAGGGAACAATTCTTGATCTTAAGGAAGGTCTTAAGGCAAAGGTTAACGAGTACAACAGCAAGAATTCAAACACAAATAAGATTGAAGACTTCGATGTTGATAAGTTCGAAATTTCAAATACTCTTGTAAGCAATCAGGTTAATAAAATCAAAATCAGCGACGAGCTTAAAGCAGCTCCTGTTGTTGACGAGACAAAGAAAGAGTAAGATTCTGAAAGCAATAATTGATTGAGATAATGTGTTGACTACATATTTCATATATGTTATTATACTAAAGTTGTTAAACAATAAGCAGGGTTACCACTCTCACCTAAGGCGTTTCGTCGGCTTGGGTAATGAATAAGATAATTAGTACTGACGGTGTTCCGTCATATATATAAGATCTTAGACAAGTGGAACCCTTAATGGGTTCCATTTTTTTTGCCCATTGAGGAATACCATTTGTGAGAGAATGCTCTAACTTTTTGCATAATTATAGGAGGTATAATTATCAGCGACTTATTTATTAATGAACAGATACGAGACAAAGAAGTTCGTGTTATCGGTGCAGATGGCGAACAGCTTGGTATCATGTCAGTAAAAGAAGCTCTCGAGCTTGCAAGAGAAGCAGATGTTGATCTTGTTAAAGTCGCTCCTTCAGCTAAGCCACCGGTTTGTAAGCTTATCGACTACGGTAAGTACAGATACGAGCTTGCAAGAAAAGAAAAGGAAGCGCGAAAGAAACAGAAAGTCATTGACATTAAGGAAATCAGATTTTCTCCTAATATCGATACTAACGACCTTAATACTAAGATTAACGCAGCAAGAAAGTTTATCGAAAAGGGTAGCAAGGTTAAGGTTTCGATGAGATTCCGAGGCAGAGAGATAGCTCATACAGAAGGAAGTATGCATGTGCTTACAGACTTCGCCAAGGAGCTTGAAGATATTGCCGTTATCGAAAAGGCGCCTAAGATGGAAGGCAGAACAATGTCAATGTTCTTAACAGAAAAAAAATAATCGTTTAAAAGGAGATTTGTATCATGCCAAAGATGAAAACAAACAGAGCAGCAGCAAAGCGTTTTAAAGTTACTGGAACAGGAAAGCTTAAGAGAATGAAGGCTAACAAGAGCCATATCCTTACTAAGAAGAGCTCAAAGAGAAAGAGAGATCTTAGAACAGCAACAATGACAGATAAGACAAACGAACAGGTAATGAAGAAGATTTTACCATATCTTTAATTTACAGTTTTAAAAAGAGATCGTATAAGAGTTATAGTTTAGGAGGAATATTAAAATGGCAAGAATTAAGGGTGGACTTAATGCTAAGAAGAAGCACAGAAGAATTTTAAAGCTCGCTAAGGGTTACATGGGCGCAAGATCTAAGCAGTACAGAATTGCTAAGCAGTCTGTAAAGAGAGCTCTTGCAGAAAGCTACAAGGGTAGAAAGCAGAGAAAGAGAGACTTCAGAAAGCTTTGGATCGTAAGAATCAACGCTGCTGCAAGAATCAATGGTCTTTCATACAGCAATCTTATGCACGGTCTTAAGGTTGCAGGTATCGACCTTAACAGAAAGGTTCTTTCAGAGATGGCTGTTAACGATGCAGCTGGTTTCACTAAGGTTGCTGAGGCAGCTAAGGCAGCTCTTGCAAAGTAATCTAAATAAAATAATTTAAATAATTATTATATTTAATTATTACCAATAATAAACACGGGTATGAAATGCCCCCTGTCAGTTTAGGGGCTTCATATCCGTGTTTTATTTTTCCTTAATTAAGTTAATTGTTATTTTATATATAAATTAGCACTCAATAATTGACAGTGCTAATAATTAAGAGTATTATATAGTCAAGTTAAGGAAAGCGGAGGATACAGTCTATGAATATTAATAAATTTACACAGAAATCAATAGAGGCTGTTAACGGATGTGAGAAGATCGCTTACGATTATGGCAATCAGGAAATTGATCAGGAACATTTCCTGTACAGTCTTTTAACAATTGACGAAAGTTTAATTGCAAATCTTTTTGAAAATATGGGAATTTCAAAGGATGATATTAAAGCAGAAATCGAAAGAATGCTTAATTCAAAACCTAAGGTTTCCGGTTCAAATGTTCAGCTCAGAGTGAGCAACCCACTTAATAAGGTATTTAACGATGCTGAAGATGAGTCAAAGGCAATGGGCGACTCATATGTATCAGTTGAGCATTTAATGCTTGCAATGATTAAGGCTCCAAACGAGAGCATGGCTTCTCTCTTTAAGAAGTACAACATTACAAGAGAGACATTTTTAAAGGCATTATCAGAAGTAAGAGGAAGCCAGGTAGTTGATTCTGACAACCCTGAAGCTAAGTATGATGTACTTAAAAAATATGGTCAGGACCTTGTTGAAAGAGCTAAGGAAGGCAAGCTTGATCCTGTTATCGGAAGAGACAGCGAGATTAGAAATGTAATCAGAATCCTTTCAAGAAAAACAAAGAATAACCCTGTTCTTATCGGTGAGCCTGGTGTTGGTAAAACAGCAGTTGTTGAAGGTCTCGCCCAGAGAATTGTAAATGGCGATGTACCTGAGGCATTAAAGGACAAGAAGGTATTTGCCCTTGATATGGGTGCTCTTGTTGCCGGTGCTAAGTACAGAGGTGAATTCGAAGAGAGATTAAAGGCAGTTCTTAACGAAGTAAAGAATTCTAACGGTGAGATTATTCTCTTCATCGATGAAATTCATACTATCGTTGGTGCAGGTAAGACAGAAGGTGCTATGGATGCCGGTAACTTACTTAAGCCTATGCTTGCAAGAGGTGAGTTACACTGTATCGGTGCTACAACTCTTAATGAGCACAGACAGTACATTGAGAAGGATGCAGCCCTTGAAAGAAGATTCCAGCCTGTAATGGTTAACGAGCCTACTGTAGAGGATACAATTTCTATCCTCAGAGGTTTAAAGAACAGATATGAAGTTTACCACGGTGTAAAAATCACTGACGGTGCATTAGTATCTGCTGCAACATTATCTGACAGATATATTACAGACAGATTCTTACCTGATAAGGCTATCGACCTTGTGGATGAAGCATGTGCAATGATCAAGACAGATCTTGATTCTATGCCGGCAGAGCTTGATGAGACAAGAAGAAGAATCATGCAGTTAGAAATTGAAGAAGCTGCATTAAAGAAAGAAACTGACAACTTAAGCAAGGATCGTCTTGCTGAATTACAGAAAGAACTTGCTGAAGAAAAGTCAGGTTTTGATGAAAGAGTTGCTAAATGGAACAACGAAAAAGCAAGCGTTGATAAAGTAAGTAAGTTAAAGGAAGAAATCGAACAGCTTAACAACAAGATTGAGCAGGCTAAGAGAAATTACGACCTTGAACTTGCAGGAAGACTTCAGTATGCAGAACTTCCTAAGCTTGAAGCTGAGTTAAAAGAGTCAGAAGACAACATTAAGGGTAAGGATATGCAGCTTGTACACGAAAGTGTAACTGAGGATGAGATTGCTAAGATCGTATCAAGATGGACAGGTATTCCTGTAATGAAGCTCTCAGAAACTGCAAGACAGAAAACACTCGGTCTTGCAGACATTTTACACAAGAGAGTTATCGGTCAGGATGAGGCTGTTACAAAGGTTACAGAGGCTATCATCAGATCTAAGGCAGGTATCAAGGATCCTAAGAGACCTATCGGTTCTTTCCTCTTCCTTGGACCTACAGGTGTTGGTAAGACAGAGCTTGCCAAGTCTCTTGCAGAGAGCTTATTCGACGATGAGAACAACATTGTAAGAATTGACATGTCTGAATACATGGAGAAATATTCAGTGTCAAGACTTATCGGAGCTCCTCCAGGATATGTGGGTTATGAGGAAGGTGGTCAGCTTACAGAGGCTGTAAGAAGAAAGCCATACTCAGTAGTATTATTTGATGAAATTGAAAAAGCTCATCCTGATGTATTCAACGTGCTCTTACAGGTGCTTGATGACGGTAGAATCACAGATTCTCAGGGTAGAACAGTAGACTTCAAAAATACTATCATCATTCTTACAAGTAACATCGGTTCTATGTATCTTCTTGAAGGTATTGATGAGAACGGTGAAATTAAGGAAGACGCTAAGGATATGGTAATGAATGACTTAAGAGCTCATTTCAGACCGGAATTCCTTAACAGAATAGATGAAATTATCATGTTCAAACCATTGAACAAGGATAACTTAAGCTACATTGTTGACCTTCTTATCGGTGGCGTTAACAAGATGCTTGAAGATAAGGAAGTAAGCATCAGACTTACAGATGCAGCTAAGACATTTGTTATTGACAATGGTTATGATCCTAACTTCGGTGCAAGACCACTTAAGAGATATATCCAGAGAACAGTTGAAACACTTGCTGCGAGAATCATCTTAGAGGGTGATATCGATACAGGCAGCGTTATTGAGATCGACGTAAAAGACGGTAAGTTAGACGCTAAAGTAGTTAAATAATATAGTGTGTAAAATGTCACACATCGTGTATATGTCACACATTGTGTGACGCACAATATATGAAAACAACAACTCCATAAAACATCCAACCAAAACATATACAACCTCCCGATTGTCAGTCAGATGACAGTCGGGAGGTTATTTATGTAACTTGACATATATAAAAAAAAAGAATATTCTCTAATTTGCAAATCATTCGCAAATTGGAATTTATATAAGGAGATTGTTATGCCTAAGTATCAGACAAAACAGCGAACACTTCTTTTAGATTTTCTTAATCAGCATCCTGATGAGCTGTTGTCTGCAAAGGAGATAGCAGAAAATTTAAAGGCAGATAATATCAGTGTCAGCTCAGTATATAGAAATCTTGCGGATTTAGAAGAAGACGGAATGGTAGTAAAACATATTCCTAATGGTACAAGAGAGGTTTACTACAGATATATTGGTGCCGAAAAATGTAAGGGACATATACATGTGTCATGTGTGAAATGTGGAAAGACATTTCATATAAAGAAGGACTATGTTGCGGCGCTATCTGATTCTCTTAAGAAAGATGAAAACTTTATCTTAAGTACTGAGGAGACAATTTTGTACGGAATATGTGGAGACTGCCAGGGAGCTTAAACAGAATAACAATAATTAAAATATTAAATATTAAATTATTTTAATTATTGTTATTTTGCTATTTAACATCTGGAATGTGGATATGTTATCTGCCGGACAAGTGTTTTAATGTAAATGATTGTGTCGGATTTTAACGGCGTATTTGAAAAAGGGATTGAAGAAAAAGGGATTGAATATGAAATTAAATAAAAAATTATTTGGAGTAGCAAGTGCAGGTTTAATGGCAGCGGGATTATTTGCAGGCTGTGCAGGCGGAGCTTCCCAGAATACAAATACAATAGGCGACAATGGTGATAAGCTTAAGGTCGTTACAACAATTTACCCTGAATATGACTGGGTAAAAAATGTCGCAGGTGACAATGCCAATGTAGAGTTATTACTTAAGAACGGTATTGATATGCATAACTACAGCCCAAGCGTTGAAGATATGGCAAAGATTTCCGACTGTGATTTATTTGTATATGTTGGCGGCCCATCTGACAGCTGGGTAGAGGGTGCTCTTAAAAATGCTTCTAATAAGGATATGAAGGTTGTTAAACTCCTTGATGTTGTGGCAGACAGCTTAAAGGAAGAGGAAACTGTTGAGGGTATGCAGGTTACAGACCATGATCACGATGATGAAGACCATGATACTTCAGAATATGATGAGCATGTATGGTTATCATTAAAGAATGCGGAGAGATTTGTAAATGAAATCTCAGAGAGTCTCGTATCATTAGATTCAGCAAATGCAGATGCATATTCAGCAAATGCAAAGGCCTACAATACTGAATTGGAAGCTCTTGATAAAGAATATTCAGAGGCTGTCAGTTCATCTACAGTAAAGACACTTCTTTTTGCAGACAGATTTCCATTCAGATATATGGTAGCGGACTACGGTCTTTCATACTATGCAGCATTTGATGGATGTGCAGCAGATACAAATGCAAGCTTTGAGACAGTTACATTCTTAGCTAAGAAAGTTGATGAATTAGGTTTAAAGCATGTTTTAAAAATAGATGGAAGTGATGGCAAAATTGCCAAGACAGTAGTTGAGAATACAAATGATAAAAACCAGGATATTCTCGAACTTGATTCAATGCAGTCTGTAAATGACGATGAAATCAACAGCGGTACAACATACTTAAGCATTATGAAAAGTAATCTTGAAGTTTTAAAGAAGGCTTTAAGTTAAATTAAGCCAGGTTATGTTGAACTGAGTGAAGTTAAGCTAATCTAAGCTGGCTTAACTTAGATTAGCTTACTTTAAGTTAGTCTAAGTTGAGTTAACTTAGTTCAGGTTAAGTACAGAACACTACGGAGGGAGAAAAATGGCACAGCTTACCTGTGAAAATGTATCACTTGGATACGATAATAAAACTATATTGAGCAATCTCTCCTTTTCTGTTAACAGTGGAGATTATTTATGTATCGTCGGAGAAAATGGTTCCGGTAAAAGTACACTTATGAGGACTATGCTTGGACTTCAGAAGCCAATGAGCGGGGAAATATCTTTAGGTGATGGCTTAAAAAAAGGTGAAATCGGTTATCTTCCACAGCAGACTGATGTTCAAAAGAACTTCCCGGCTTCCGTAAAAGAAATCGTTTTATCAGGATGTCAGGCAAGAGCGGGACTCAGACCATTCTATAATAATCAGGAAAAAGAAATGGCAGCAAATGCCATGAAGAAAATGAGAATAGAAGAATTTTCAAAGAGATGTTATAGAGAACTTTCAGGTGGACAGCAACAGAGAGTTCTTCTTGCAAGAGCACTCTGCGCAACTCAGAAAATTCTTCTTCTTGATGAGCCCGTATCAGGCCTTGATCCAAGGGTAACGGCAGAAATGTATGAGCTTATATCGGGGCTCAACAAAGAAGGCATAACAATAATCATGATTTCTCATGACATAGATGTTGCCATAAGTGAGGCCAGCCACATTTTACATATTTGCGATAAACCGTTTTTTGGAACTAAAGAGGAATATCTTAAGAGCGAGTTAGGCAGTAAGTTTATTGAACAGGGGGAGAAATGATAGAAGTATTTGAAAAAATAGCATTTTACATGCAATATCCCTTTGTAAGATATGCACTGATTGTAGGCGTGCTTATTGCACTTTGTTCCGGATTATTTGGTGTAACTCTTGTACTTAAGAAATTTTCATTTATCGGTGACGGCTTGTCACATATTGCATTTGGTGCCATTGCCATAGCAACTGTTATGAAAATGACCAACAACATGCCCCTTGTAATTGCAGTCACTGTTGTATGTGCAATTCTTATGCTTCGTACAAGTCAGAATTCCAAGATAAATGGTGATGCGGTCATTGCAATGATATCCGTAGGGTCTCTGGCAATAGGTTATCTGATTATGAACATTTTCCCTACATCAAGTAACATTGCAGGAGATATAGACAGTGTATTATTTGGATCAACATCAATACTTACACTTTCAGCTTCAGATGCCATCTGGTGTGGTGTACTGGCAACAATCGTAATAGGTGTGTTTATATTCTTTTACAATAAGATTTTTGCTGTTACATTTGACGAGAATTTCGCAAAAGCCACAGGAACAAGAGCCGGTGCATATAATTTACTCATTGCAGTTGTTATAGCAGTAGTAATTGTAGTTGCAATGAATCTTGTAGGTTCACTACTTATATCAGCTCTTGTTGTATTCCCTGCAATTTCAGCCATGAGAATATTCAAAAGCTTTTTAAGCGTAACAATATGCTCAGGTGTGCTTGCAGCATGTACATCGGCAGCGGGTATTTTAATATCAATCGTTGCCGGAACTCCGGTAGGTGCAACAATAGTAGTAGTTGACATTGCTGTATTTATTGCATTTTTCATTATTGGAAAAATATGCAGAAGATAATGCGGATTCGGAAAATTAAAATTTAGATTTCAGAATTCAGGTTGAAGATTAATAATAAAATTTCATAATAAAAAAGGTCACAGGTTTTAACGCCTGTGACCTTTTTCAATATTAAATATAATCCAAAATTAAATTTACATTGTTATATATACAACGATGTTATATATAACAATCCATTCGGATTAATTTATCTCAGATTACTTGTTAGCTCTGTAACGCTTCTTTGAATCAAGAATCTTCTTACGAAGTCTTAAATGCTCAGGTGTAATCTCGAGAAGCTCGTCTGTGTCGATGTAATCGAGAGCTTGCTCAAGGCTGAGGATTTTAGGTGGAACAAGACGAAGAGCATCGTCAGCACTTGCTGCACGAGTATTTGTAAGGTGCTTTGTCTTACAAACGTTTACTTCGATATCTTCTGTTCTTGGGTTTTCACCAACAATCATACCGGCATAAACTTCTTCACCAGGAGAGATGAATAATGAACCACGATCCTGAGCGTTAAATAAACCGTAAGCTACGGCAATACCACTTTCGTAAGCGATAAGTGATCCGTTCTTTCTGTATGAAATATCACCCTTGTATTCTTCATATCCGTCAAATGAAGAATTGATTATACCGTTACCTCTTGTCTCTGTAAGGAACTGACCTCTGTATCCGATAAGACCTCTTGAAGGAATTCTGAATGTAAGTCTTGTACTGCTGTCAGCGATAGGTGCCATACCAAGGAGCTCACCCTTTCTCTGTGAAAGAGACTGGATTACTGCACCTGAGTATTCTTCAGGAACGTCGATGATAGCATTTTCCATTGGTTCCATCTTCTTGCCGTTTTCTTCTTTATAAAGAACTTCTGCCTTACTAACAGCGAATTCATATCCTTCACGACGCATGTTCTCAATAAGAACTGAAAGGTGAAGCTCACCTCTACCTGAAACCTTAAATGAGTTCTCTACGCCAGGAGTTTCCTCGACACGGAGACTTACGTCAGTGTTAAGCTCGTTGTAAAGTCTGTCTCTAAGGTGTCTTGATGTAACATACTTACCTTCTCTACCAGCAAGTGGGCTGTCATTTACCATGAAGTCCATAGAGATTGTAGGCTCAGAAATCTTTTGGAATGGAATTGCATCAGGAGCATTTACATCACAGATTGTATCTCCAATCTTAAGATCTGTGATACCTGATACTGCATAAATGTCTCCGCATGTTGCTATATCAACGTCTACCTTATTTAAACCTTCAAATGTATAAAGCTTTGTAATTCTTACTCTCTTACTTCTTGATTCATCATGGTGGTTAACAATAACAACTTCCTGGTTAACCTTGAGAGTACCCTGATCTAACTTACCTACACCGATACGACCTGTGAATTCGTTGTAATCGATTGTAGAAATTAACATCTGAGCAGGAGCTTCTTCATCACCGCCTGGAGCAGGAATGTGATTTACAATAGCCTCGAAGAGAGGAGTAAGATCCTTAGGTTCGTCATCAAGCTCGTTAAGAGCGAACCCTGACTTAGCTGATGCATAGATAAATGGGCAGTCAAGCTGTTCGTCATTTGCACCGAGCTCGATGAAGAGTTCAAGGATTTCATCGATAACTTCCTGAGGTCTTCCGTCAGGTCTGTCAATCTTGTTGATACAAACGATAACTGAAAGATCAAGTGAAAGAGCCTTGTCTAAAACGAACTTAGTCTGAGGCATAACACCCTCAAATGAGTCAACGATTAATACTACACCGTTAACCATTTTAAGAACTCGCTCAACCTCACCACCGAAGTCAGCATGTCCCGGAGTATCAATGATGTTGATCTTTGTGTCCTTGTAGAATACAGATGTATTCTTTGAAAGGATTGTGATTCCTCTTTCCTTTTCAAGATCGTTAGAGTCCATAACTCTGTCTTCTACTGTCTGGTTTGAACGGAATGTACCACTCTGCTTAAGAAGCTCGTTAACCATAGATGTCTTACCGTGGTCAACGTGTGCAATAATGGCAATGTTTCTGATATCCTGTGCTTTACTCATTGTTTCGTTCCTTTCGTTTTAATCAAATTTGTTTATAGATTATTCCTTATAATAAGTAATTATTACGGTTCAAAAATTTATAACTTTTATATTCTATCACATCAAATGTATATGTGCTATTAATATTATTTCTTATTTAATAAAGAAGAGAGTCAGAAAGTTAATAATCTTGATAAAATGTATATTGTATTTATTTAGGTTATATTTGCAAATGGTTTTATCATGTTATATTATTTTATTGATTTTTATAAATGCTTTGTTGTAACAGGTATTTAATACAGCCGAGTAAGCTTTTAAATTGAAAGGATCACAAATTAATGAACGAGCATATGGACTTAGATGACATTTTTGATGAAAAACCACATGATAAATGTGGAATCTTTGGTGCTTATGATTTAGACGGAGATAATGTAGCACAGACCATATATTACGGATTATTCTCTCTTCAACACAGAGGACAGGAGAGCAGTGGTATATCTGTAACAGATACTAACGGACCTTTAGGAGTGATCACATGTAACAAGGGCAAGGGTCTTGTTAATGAAGTGTTTGATCAGGAAAAGCTTGATAAAATGCATGGTAACCTCGGTGTAGGACATGTACGCTACTCTGAAGCTGGCAAGTCAGGTATCGAATTTGCTGAGCCTCTCGTTGTAAATTATTACAAGGGTATACTTGCATTAACACACAACGGTAATATCGTTAATGCAAATGAGCTTAAAGAGAAGCTTTCATATGATGGTGCTATTTTCCAGAGCGGTTCTGACTCAGAAATCGTTGGATATCTTTTAGCACGTGAAAGAGTTAAAACAAAGTCAGCTGAAGAAGCTCTTCTCAATGCATGTAAGCAGCTCAGAGGTGCATACTCACTTGTAATTACAAGTCCAAGAAAGTTAATTGGTGTAAGAGATCCATTTGGTTTCAGACCACTTTGTATCGGAAAGAGAGATAATACATATTTCATTACTTCAGAAACATGTGCTCTTGATACAGTTGATGCAGAATTTGTAAGAGATGTTGAGCCTGGTGAAATCGTTATTATTGACAGCGAAGGTAATATCACATCTAATAAGGAATTAGCTGCACCAACACCTGCAAGATGTATTTTTGAAAACATTTACTTCTCAAGACCTGACAGTGTATTTGACGGAGTAGGTGTAAATGCTTCAAGAATTCAGGCTGGTAAGATTCTTGCAAGAAAGTTCCCTGTAGAAGCTGACGTTGTATTTGGTGTTCCGGAATCAGGAAACCCTGCAGGTCTTGGTTATGCCATGGAATCAGGAATCCCATATATTAACGGATTCATCAAGAACAGCTACGTAGGAAGAACATTTATCAAGCCACGTCAGTCACAGAGAGAGACAGCTGTTAAGATTAAGCTTAATCCTATTAAGGAAGCTATCGAAGGTAAGAGAGTTGTTATCGTAGACGATTCAATTGTTCGTGGTACAACATCATTAAGAATTGTTAACATGCTTCGTGCAGCAGGTGCAAAGGAAGTTCATGTAAGAATCAGTTCACCACTTTTCATTCATCCATGTTTCTTCGGTACTGATATTCCATCAGAAGAGCATCTTATTGCTACAGGAAGAAATGTTGAGCAGATTTGTGAATACATTAATGCAGACTCTTTAGGATTCTTAGATTTAGAAGATCTTGACGATGTAGTATTCGGACATAAAGGATATTGTGATGCGTGCTTCTCAGGTAACTACCCTGTAGAGCCACCAAAGGAATATCTTGAAAAGAAGAATAAGAAATAATAAATTGTTTTTATAAAACAAGAATTAATATAATGGCTATAATTTTAAAATGGTATTTTAAAATTATAGCCATTAAGTATAATTATACTTAATGTAATACAGATATATTAGAGGAGCTGTTAATATGGATAAAAATACAGTTTCAACGGATACATTAGAAGATGTAATAATCAGCAGACTTAAAAAAGCAGGATATAAAATTACTCCACAGAGAAGGATTATAGTGCGTGAAATGATTGAACAGGCGGGATACCATTTTCATGCGAAATCCATATATCAGTGTGTTAAGAAAAAGAATCCGCTAATTGGTACGGCTACTGTATTCAGAACGGTTAAAATCATTGAAGAATTAGGATTGTTTGATGATTTATTTAATAGCCTTACTAAGAAGAATTCAAATAATACGCTCATATGTACTGTGTGTGGGCGTACTGAATATATTGATGACAATCTGCCTTATGAAATCAGTGATCAGGTATTTAAAGATTATTCATTTAAAGCCCAAAAAGTAAATCTTACTGTATTTGGAAAATGCAGGAATTGCAGAGATAATTAAAATATACTCATATAAAAAAGTCCGAATTTACCAGACACATGGTCTGAGTAGCTTCGGGCTTTTTGTATTATATTGATTGGTCAAATATTTTTCTTGAAATCTTATGCTGGTGATAAATAATATTTTATAGTTTTAAAATCATTAATTACAGAAATAATCAAGTAACCATGTGTTTTTCTTTTGCTTTATAGTTGCATATGAAAGTAAATTCGGAATAGTGAAGTCTGTAATTTTAATTTCTTTCAGAAGTTCGTTTTCAAGTTCATTTTTTATAATTCCCTTAGGTAAAAAGGCATAATAAGTTCCATTTAAAAGAAAGTAAACAATTTCGCTTATTACGGACATATTCATTTTAAAACGATAGTTTTTCGGAAATAAATCATCAATAAACTTAAAGCCTGGAGTCGATACAAATTTAGAATAAATAATGGGGAGTTTGATTAAATTTTCAATGTCAATCTCTTCGATATGGACGAGATTTCTTGAATTTGAAACGAATATAATTTCTTCTTCTTTAAATGTTCTGTATGTTAATGATGTATCTAAAGGTTTAACATATGAAAATATAATATCGTAAATGTTATTGTTTAGTCCGCTGTATAACAATTTTGAGTGATCCAGTCTGACATTTACGGACAATGATTTTTCTTTGTCATTCATTAACTGGAGAGTAGGTTTTCTCAAATGAGATTCATATATACACTTTGTCGAACCGATATTAACAGTATCTGTGTAAATATTTGTGGCATGGAAGTCGGAGTGAACTTTCTTCTCTAATTCTTCATATTTCAGAGCATAGTCTAAAAATATTACCCCTTCCTTAGTAAGTGATATTGAATTACCGTTCTTATTAAATAAAGTTTTGCCCATTTCACTTTCTAATTCTTTAATTCGCTTAGTTACCGTGGGCTGTGTAACAAACAGAGAATATGCGGCTTTTACGTAACTTTTCTCCTCCGATAATGTTATGAATGTTCTTATAATTTCCGAATTCATTATTTACTCCTTTAATTTCATAGAAACAGTATATAGTAGGCATGAAAATGAAGCATCCCCCATATATGGATATTTGTACAAAAAATAAATATTAAATGAATAAAAATTATCACTTAGGTCACTATGTACGTAATGTAAATGATATTTTTTATTCATTTGTGTCCGAATATGGAAAATATGAAAAAAATTATGATAATTCTAAACTTTTAATAATTTCTTGTAAAAAAATATCTATTTTATAATTTCAGAAAATCACGGAAGGGAAGAAATGAATGAACTTTGAAGGGATAAATAAATGAAAATAAGCACATACATCTTAAAAAGAGTTATCCAGATAATTCCGATGTTAATTGCGGTAACTGTATTCGCATTTGCGCTTACCAATTTATCAGGAGGAGATCCTGCTGAAATAGCGGTAAGAAACACCGGCGCTCAGGTAACTCCGGAAAATGTAGAAGCAATGAGAATAGAACTGGGTTTGGATAAACCTCTGATTGTTCAATATCTCCTTTGGTTAAAGGGTGCGTTTATGCTGGACTTTGGTAACTCATATGTGAGTGGAAAGCCGGCACTTGAGGAGATAATGACAAGATTTCCAAATACATTATTTCTTGTATTAGTTGCAAGTATCATTGCCATAGGAGTGGCTATTCCACTTGCACTTATTGCTGTAAGAAGACCAAACGGCATTGTGGATCACATTATCAGAGTAATAACAATTATTGGAGTTTCTATGCCGGAATTCTGGATTGGACTCTTATTACTCTATCTTTTTAGCGTAAATCTTGGTGTTGCCCCTGTAATTGCGGGAAGTAATTATGCATATGTATGGTTGCCGGCCATAACCATGAGTATAGGCTACTCATGCATTTACATACGAATGCTTCGTGCAAATCTTATTGAAGTATCAAATTCACTTTATATTAAGGCCGCAAGAGCAAAGGGTATGACAAAGGGAACTGCACTTATAAGACATGGATTAAGAAATTCAATCTTACCTTGTCTTACATTGGTAGCAACAAACTTTGGTGGAATGATATCAGGAAGCTTTGCAGTTGAATCAATATTTACATGGAACGGTGTTGCGGGTTACGCAATAAACAGCGTTAAATCAAAGGACTTTGCGGTAATTCAATGCTATTTAATGATTATTGCACTGGCATATATCATCATTAATCTGACGGTAGACATCATATATATGTTTGTTGATCCGAAGATAAGATTACAGAGAGATACAGGAAGAAAAGCCTGGAAGGCCATGACATTCGCATCAGGTAAAAAGAAGAAAAATGTAACAGCTAAAAATCCATTTCCAAATGGAACGGGAGATGTAGGCATACCTGGAACTGCCGAAAATGCAACAGGCGAAAATATGGGAGGTAAACATGAAAAAGAATAATAACAGCCCATTGAAAATGGTCTTTCACAGATTTTTAAAAGATAAAGCTGCCGTAGTCGCAGGAATAGTATTTTTATCTATTGTATTTATAGGAATATTTGCCAATTTTCTTACACCTTATGATCCGAATGCAGCTGACGTAACCATAAGACTTCAGTCGCCATCCATGGAACATATCCTGGGAACAGACAACATGGGTCGAGATATATTCTCAAGACTGATTATGGGTGCACAGACAACAGTTATCAGTGCCATAGTCGTAATATGCGGAATAATTCTTGTAGGTGTTCCTTTAGGACTTATTGCGGGATATTACGGTGGATTTATTGACAACTTAATAATGAGACTGGCTGACATCGTGTCTACATTTCCATCTTCACTCCTTGCGCTTGCAGTAGTTGCAATACTTGGACCCGGTTTGATGAATGTAATGATAGTATTGGTTGCTTTATGGTGGGCTCCATTTGCAAGAATACTTCGAAGTGAAGTGCTTAAGATTAAAGGTAAAACCTACATATTGGCAGCGGAGGCAAGCGGATCATCAAGATGTAAGATAATAACAAAGCATGTTTTGAAGAATTCTCTTTCTCCAATGATTGTATATCTCACTCTCAGATTTGCGGCTGTAATTATGCATATTGCGGGGTTCTCATTTATCGGACTGGGAACACAACCACCGCAGGCTGACTGGGGAGTAATGTTAAGTGATGCAAGAAAATATATCGCCACAGCTCCAATGCTTTTAGTCTGGCCCGGTATTGCAATTATGATTACAATCTTCAGTCTTAACTTATTTGGAGAGGGACTGGACAATGCCTTAAAGTCAACATCCGGTTCAGGAAAGGTAAGTAAGAGAAAGCTGGATTTCTTTATTAAGTCAATGAAGAACATGGTTGTTCCTACAGATCAGTCAGATGAAGATGAGGACGACGATTATGTATTAGAAGTAAAAAATCTTTCTACATATTACTTTGTGGATCCTGATAACCCTGTGAAGTCCGTTAATAATGTTTCTATGAACATAAGACGTGGAAAGATAACGGCAATAATAGGTGAAAGCGGAAGCGGAAAATCAACCATTGCCATGTCTGTTCTTAACCTGATTGATAATCCAGGTAAGGTTGTAAATGGTGAAATATTATTAGACGGAGTTGATTTACTTAAGCTGTCAGAAAAAGAGCAGAAAAATATTTATGGTAAAGAAATATCAGCAGTGTTCCAGGAACCTGTAAGTGCTCTTAATCCGGTAGTAAAAGTTAAAAAGCAAATGATGGAGTGCATTACTCTGCACAATAAAATTCCCCATGAGGAAGCTTATGAAAGATGTATTGATGCTTTAAAGAAAGTAAGAATGCGTAATCCTAAGGAAGTAATGGAAAAGTATCCATTTGAATTATCCGGAGGAATGTGTCAGAGAATAATGATTGCAATGGCCATTGTTTCAGATTCCAAGATTTTAATAGCTGATGAACCTACAAGTGGATTAGATCTTACAGTTCAGGCAGTTATCCTGGAAGAACTTAAAAAAATAAGAGATTCAGGAGTATCCATACTTCTTATTACTCATGATTTAGGAATCGTAGCCCAGATGGCGGACTACGTATATGTAATGAGCAATGGTGAGGTAGAGGAATCAGGAAATGTATATGACATATTTAATGCTCCTGAGGGAGATTATACAAAGGAACTGATTAATGCCACACATGAGAAACTGGAGGCGGTGTAATGGAGAATACTCTTATAAAAGTAAGTAATATATCTAAACATTTTCCGCTTTCAAAAAGAGAATATTTAACAGCGGTAAATGAAGTATCTCTGGATATAAAACAGGGGGACATTATCGGAGTTGTAGGTGAGTCCGGATGTGGCAAAACTACATTGGGAAAGCTCGTTCTTAATTTAGAAACAGCAGATGAGGGAGATGTGTTCTATAAGGATACATTAATAAGCGACCTGAATTTTAAAAAAATGAAGCCATACAGAAAGTACATGCAGATGATTTTCCAGAACACGGGAGATGCATTTGATCCATATATGAGTGTAAGACAGATATTACGCGAATCAATTGATAACTTTAACATGGGAAAAGATATTGATGTGGAAAAAACACTTGTGTCAATTATGGAGGATGTAGGCTTAAGCGAAGAACATTTAAACAGGTATCCTGAAGAATTGTCAGGTGGACAGAGGCAGAGAGTGGGAATAGCAAGAGCTCTTGTTACTAATCCAGAATTCATAGTGTGTGATGAAGCGGTATCTAATTTGGATTATTCCATAAGAAATAAAGTTCTTGATCTGCTTATTAAGCTTAGAGAAGAGAGAAATCTGACATACATGTTTATTTCTCATGATATTACGGCGGTTAATTACATTTGCCAGAAGGTAATTGTAATGTATGCGGGAACAATTATGGAGATTATACCTAATCTGAAAAATGAAGATGATATTAAACATCCATATACCAAAGCGCTTATTGCAGCGAAACTCAGGGCTGATCCATACGATAGAAGAGCTAACAGGATTCTGTTTTTGACAGAGGAAAAACCTCAGGGAACGGGATGTCCATTCTATTCAAGATGTCTTGAAGGAACTGAAAAATGCAGTGATTGTGCACCGGAACTTAAAAGTATAGGCGAAAATCACTATACAGCCTGTCATTATCATTAAGTTGTCAGGCTTTAAGGAGGTGGTGTGGCTTAAACATCGATTTTAAAAGTATAAAAATTTAAAGACAGATATATAAACAATAATATTATCAGAGGGAGTGATAGTTATGAAAAAATTCAACTTAAAGAGAAAGTTATTAGCGCTTGGAACATCAACATTAATCCTTGGAGGAGCATTAGCAGGATGTGGATCAGGTGGAAATGCGGCAAATAATACAGCAACTGAATCAGGTGAAAAAGAAATTACAGTAGCCATTTACAGAGATGGTGAAATGGATCTTTTAGATGCAGCTTCATATAAAGGACCTCATGTAATCTACAAAATGCTTTATGAAGGGTTTACTGAAGACGGCGGAAAGGATGGAATAACACCTCTTCTTGCAACATCATGGGATGTTTCTGAAGACCAGAAGACATACACATTCCACTTAAGAAAAGGTGTTAAATTTACAGATGGAACTGACTTTAATGCACAGGCAGTAGAATTTAATCTTAAGCGTTGGGTTAACAATGACAGACATTCCTCTCTGACATCATATAAAGTTGATGATATAAAAGTAGTAGATGATTATACAATCCAGGTAACATTTAACTCGAATGCATATCCAATTCTTACAGAAATGTCATATCCAAGACCTGTAAGATTCTTAAGTCCTGATTCTATCAAGGATAACGGTGAAGTTATGGGTGAATTCTCATCACCTGTAGGAACAGGACAGTGGATGCTTGAAAGTTACACTAAGGATGAAGAATTCGTACTTAAGGCTAATCCTGACTATTGGGGTGAGAAACCAAAGCTTGAGAGAATCAGATTCAAAGTTATAAAGGACGGACAGGCAAGAACAATGGCCCTTAAGAATGGTGAAGTTGATATCATCGGTGGTGACCTGCTTGGTAAGATTCCAATGGAAGACTTAAAAGATTTGGAAGCATCAGGATTTAACATTAAGAAAATGGACACAATGTGTGCATACTATATAGCATTTAATCAGTCTGCTGATTTTGCACAGGATGTGAAGGTAAGACAGGCATTAAATTACGCAATAGATAAACAGACAATGGTTGATAATTTATTCTATGGAGAAGGAAAGGCTGCAAAGGGACTTTACAATTCGGAGCTGGTTCCATATGTAACAGAAGAGAACAGCCCTGGTTATGAATATAATCTTGAAAAAGCTAAGAGCTTACTTGCGGAAGCCGGTTACACGGATTCTAACGGCAATGGAACGCTTGATAAGGATGGCAAGGAATTAGAACTTAGTATTATGTATACAACACAGGAGTTCCCGGAGTTCCAGACAATGGCAGAATACACTCAGTCACAGCTTCAGCAGGTAGGAATTGGATTATCATTAAATCCTGTAGATACAAATGCATTTAATGAGCATGAAATGGCAGCAACAGGATATGATCTTATTATTAACAGAACATCATCTGACTCATGGCTTCCGCATGGAGATATGAAGCAGTTATTCTCTCCAATTAAAACAGCCAATGGAAAAGCTAAAATATGGTTAGACGACACATTAGTTGAGAATATCAATTCCACACTTGTAGCTAAAACAGATGATGAAAGACAGGCTGGATATGACAAGATTTTCAAGCAGATTAATGATCAGGCATATGTTATTCCTATGTATTATCCTGTAACAGCATTCGCAACTTCAAGCAGAGTGTCTGTATTAGATCTTGGTGTTAACAACTATGCACCAATCAACTGGACAACATTAGATGTTAAGAATTGATTATTTTGAAAATTGTAATTAAAAGGAAGAATAATATATGGGCAACATTGATCTAGATGAACTTGTTAAAAAAAATTGGACATATGAAGCTAAGGAGTATTCCAACATAGTCAATAAGGAACTTAACAGTGAAATGCCAGAAGTATGGAGTGCTGTTATTGACGGTGTATTAAGTCATAAAACAGGCTTGGATGTACTTGATATTGGAACCGGACCAGGTTTTTTTCCGATTATAATGTCAAAACTTGGGCATAGGGTAACCGGAGTGGATTCATCTGTCACTATGTTAGACGAAGCAAAAGAAAATCTAAAAAGAAATAATGTTGAGGCAACTTTGATGTGTGAAAGCGCTGATGATCTGCCATTCGAAGCAGAATCATTTGACTGCGTAATAAACAGAAATGTTGCATGGACTCTATCAAATCCGGAAAAAAGTTATCTCGAATGGCTCAGAGTTCTAAAAAAAGGCGGTAAATTAATAATTTTTGACGCAAACTGGAATTATCAGTATTTTGATGAAAAAGTTATGGAAGAGTATAAAAAAAATGCTGCAGAATATAGATTAAAATTTAGTAACAATGAACTTGATAATCATACAAAAGAGGGTGTAGACTTCAGAACCCAAATGCCTCTGTGTAAGGTGAAGAGACCTGAATGGGATATGAACTTCTTTATGAAATGTGATATAAGCAAAATTATGTGCGACTTCAATATATATAAGTATGTATGGGACGATGCAAGAAAACTTGTATATGGAGCAACCCCAATGTTTATGGTTGTTATTGAAAAGTAATATTTCAATCATTGTAAAAATAATATTACATTCCAAAGACAAAAATATTTTCCAAAAGTATAAACAAAACTAAGTAATAAAAATTGACAAAAGTATAAATTAATAGAACAAACGAATTTAACTCTACGAAACACAAACAACTAAAAATAAACCAAACTACACAAAATATAAACAAAATATACTCCACAAAACATAAACTAATTGAACAAAGTTCATAAAGTATAAACAAACCAAATAAACTAATTAAGCAGACATTAAAACGGAGGGCCAGCTCATTTGAGCCGGCCTTTTTTGTATAAAAATAATTTAATAAAAAGTTGTTGACATTACATTTATATTTTGTTATTCTTATCAAGTCGCACGGAGCGACGGAAACATATGGGATCATAGCTCAGCTGGGAGAGCATCTGCCTTACAAGCAGAGGGTCATAGGTTCGAGCCCTATTGGTCCCATATCCTGGCGAGATAGCTCAGTTGGCTAGAGCACACGGTTCATACCCGTGGTGTCAAGAGTTCAAGTCTCTTTCTCGCTACTACTTTCAAGGCATCGGATTTCCGGTGCCTTTTTTGTTTTTATTGCCCATTTGGGGAGAAAGGTAAGTATGGCATCATCTGGTGCATACAGGTATAAATATGAGAGTTGGAATCGGTTACGATGTTCATAAACTTGTGGAAGATAGAGATTTAATAATCGGAGGAGTAAAGATTCCTTATGAAAAGGGATTACTTGGTCACTCTGATGCGGATGTGCTTCTTCATGCTATCTCAGATGCAATTCTTGGGGCAGCGGCACTTGGAGATATCGGTCTTCATTTCCCGGATACTGACGAGAGATTTAAGGGTGCGGACAGCTTAAAGTTACTTAATGAGACAGGAAAGCTTATTAAGGCTGAAGGTTATAGCGTTGTAAATATCGATGCAACAATCATTGCACAGGCTCCTAAGATGAGACCTCATATCGACAGCATGAGAAAGAATATAGCTGATGCACTTGAGATAGATATTAATCAGGTAAATGTTAAAGCTTCAACAGAAGAAGGATTAGGATTTACAGGAGCAGGCCTGGGCATAGCATCAAATGCAATAGCTATGATTGATTAATATGTTAAGCAATCATAATATAATATGTTGTACATAATAGTTTAAACATACATAATCTGCCAGCATAACAATAAAATTTTGAATTGTTTATATACAATGTATTATATATTTTATAAAATATATAATACTAAAACATATAGTATTAAAATATGTTAAAACATATAATGTTAACAACGCATATACATTTAAGTACGGCTAATTGTATGAACACAAAACAAAAGGGGTATCTTTATGAAAAAGGTAACATTTGAAGAATATAAAGAGCAGCAGTTTGAGCTTATTAAGAGAAAAGATCCTGCTATCCACACAAAGTGCGAAGTAGAATTATATCCAAGTTTCTGGGCAGTATGGGGATATCTTCGTGCCCATGAATTATTTTTAAATGATAAGTTTTATGAGGCAAGAAAGTTATCTCAGAAGGTTGCTCATGAGACAGGAATTGAAATCCATCCGGGAGCTACAATCGGAGAAAACTTCTTCGTGGATCACGGTCACGGTGTTGTAATCGGTGAGACAGCAATCGTAGGAAATGATGTTACTCTCTACCAGGGCGTTACACTTGGTGGTACCGGTAAGGAAAAAGGTAAGAGACATCCTACACTCGGCAACAACGTATTAGTTGGTGCAGGTGCCAAGGTACTCGGTTCAATCACTATTGGAAACAATGTTAAGATTGGCGCGGGAAGCGTAGTAGTTAAGGATGTTCCATCTGACACAACAGTTGTTGGTATACCGGCTAAGATTGTAAAGGGCGTAAATGCCAAGATTGAAGTAGAGGATCTCGATCAGGTTGATATGCCGGATCCAATCGTTTCTGACATTGATGCTCTTAAATTGGAAAATGAAGAGCTCAAGAGAAGAATCGCAATTTTAGAGAAGAAGTTCGCAGAGCTTTAATTATATTAATATATGTTAATAACATTTATGGACATTAATAATATATCGAACAGTTCATGTATTATTAAGTCCTATAATTTGTAAAATAATATAGAAAAAGGAGAAGTATACAGGCTTTCCGAATCGGAATAAATCCGATGCGGAGATGGCTTAAATTACTTCTCCTTTTTTAATAGCAATATTTAAATACCCGTCAAAATCGTTATTACATAACATTTAAGCTTCTCTGAAAATCCTTATTCAGCATCATTTAAGTTCTTATAAAAACCATCACATAGTCCCATTAAAACTCCCATATGTTTCATTACATATTATTAGCATTTTTCATAGAAATTTATTATAATAAAATGTAATGTAAAAAGTCTCTCAAAGACTTTTTTTGCTATGTTTAAAGCTTTAGTACGGTTTAATTTAGTGAGTTAGGAGTAGTCTCTATGAAAATATATAATACCCTTACAGGTCAGAAGGAAGATTTTGTACCGGTTGAACCGGGAAAGGTAAAAATGTATGTTTGCGGACCTACCGTTTACAACCTTATTCATATCGGAAATGCAAGACCTATGATTATCTTTGATACGGTTAAGCGTTATCTCGAATACAAGGGATATGATGTAACATACGTATCAAACTTTACTGATATTGATGACAAGATTATCAAGAAGGCTATTGAAGAAGGTGTTCCATCAGAGGAAATTTCCACAAGATATATCGAAGAGTGTCTTAAGGACATGGACGGTATGAATATGAGCAGGAATGTAATTCATCCTCTTGCTACAGAAGTAATTCCTGACATGATTGACATGATTCAGACACTTATCGACAAGGGATATGCATATAATTCAAATGGTACAGTATATTACAGAGTAAGAAAGTTTGACGATTACGGTAAGCTTTCTAACAAGAATATCGAAGATCTTGAAGCAGGTCACAGAGACATTAAGGTTTCAGGTGAGGATAACAAGGAAGATCCACTTGATTTCGTACTATGGAAGCCTAAGAAAGAAGGCGAACCATTCTGGGCATCACCATGGAGTGACGGAAGACCTGGATGGCATATTGAATGTTCTGTAATGGCTAAGAAGTATCTCGGTGAAGAGATCGATATCCATGCAGGTGGAGAAGACCTTATTTTCCCACATCATGAAAATGAAATTGCACAGTCAGAAGCTGCAAATGGCAAGACATTTGCCAAGTACTGGATGCACAACGGATTCCTTAACATCAACAAGGAGAAAATGTCTAAGTCTCTCGGTAACTTCCTTACAGTAAGAGATATTGCAGCCAAGTTTGATTTATCAGTACTCAGATTCTTCATGCTTGGTGCACAGTACAGAAATCCTATTAACTTCAGTGATGAGCTTATGGAATCTGCTAAGAATGGGCTTGACAGAATTAAGACATGTGTAAGCACACTCGACAGATTAGCAGAAAATGCTTCAGGTACATTAAAGGACAGCGAGCAGAATATCGTTGCAGAAGTTAATAAGTGCAAGAAGGCATTTGAAGATGCAATGGATGATGACTTCAATACAGCATTTGCTGTTGCTGCAATATTTGACCTTGTTAAGGCTGCCAATACATATGCAAATGAAGAATCAAGTGCAGATATTTTAAAATTCCTTGCTGATACAATCGTAACATTATGCGGAGTTTTAGGACTTGATGTTGAACCTAAGGAAGAACTTCTTGACAGCGATATCGAAAAACTTATTGAAGAAAGAATTGCTGCAAGAAAGAATAAGGATTTCGCAAGAGCTGATGAAATCAGAGATGAGCTTGAAGTAAAGGGAATTATATTAGAGGACAGCAGGGACGGCGTACATTGGAAGAGAAAATAAACAGTATGTTGAATGGTGATGATACATCCCAGGACAATATGTTGAATAGTGACTTAGATAATAAACCGGTAGTAAACGCAGTAGATTCGCTAGATCCATACCTTATTGCCGGTCTGATAAATGATGATAAGATTGGCAATAATGACCCTAAGCTTGTAAGTCCTATTTTGCTTGCCTATGTTGGAGACAGTGTGTACGACCTTATAATCCGAACAAGTCTCGTGCTTAAGGGTAACAGACAGGTTGCCAAGCTCAACAGGGATGCGGTTTTACTTGTAAGTGCCAAGGCGCAGAGCGGTATTGCTGACATAATTCTTCCGATGTTAAGCGAGGAAGAAGTTGCCATTTACAAAAGAGGTGTTAATTCAAAACCTAATACAAAGTCAAAAAATGCTTCATTCAGAGAGTATTTAAAGGCTACAGGTTTTGAGACGCTGATAGGATACTTATACTTATCCGGCAGAATAAGCAGAATAATGGAATTAGTGAAAACAGGTGTGGACGGTTTAGAACAGGCCGACGCCAATAAGGGAAAATAATGGGTAATTTTAAGAAAAATAATTATAGAGATAAATCAAGAGATAATTCTCAGGAAGTAAATACTGAAGAAGTACAGAACAACGGCCAGATTGAAGGCCGTAATCCCGTAATCGAAGCATTCAGAGCGGGAGTTACAATTGATAAGGTATTTATCCTTGAAGGCTGCCGAGATGGAGCTATCAATACAATCCTCAGAGAAGCTAAGAAAAATAATACAATTTATTATTTTGTAAATAAGGAAAGACTTAACGAGCTTTCACTTACAGGTCATCACCAGGGTGTAATTGCAAAGTGTGCTGAAGGTACATATGGCACACTTGATGATATATTTGCAAAGGCTGAGGAAAAGGGTGAGCCACCATTCGTATTTATCTTAGATGAAATCGAAGATCCTCATAACTTAGGTGCCATCATCAGAACAGCAAATGTTTCAGGTGCTCACGGTGTAATTATCGAGAAGAGACATGCAGCGGGCATTACTCCTGTTGTTGCCAAGACAAGTGCCGGAGCCATTAACTTCACACCTGTTGTTAAGGTTACAAATATTAACAGAACAATAGAGGAGTTAAAGGAAAAGGGCCTTTGGATTGCATGTGCTGACATGGACGGAGAAAACATGTATACAGCAAATCTTTCAGGTGCCATCGGTATTGTAATCGGTAACGAGGGAAGTGGTGTTTCCAAGCTTGTAAGAAAGAATTGTGACTTTACGGTTTCTATCCCTGTAAGAGGTGAGATTGAATCATTAAATGCCTCAGTTGCTGCAGGTGTACTTGCATACGAAGTAGTAAGAGCAAGAACAATGTAATATACAGAGTGCCGGCTACCAGAGTAATGTAACATACGAAATTCAAAACGACAGTAATTAACATACAAAGTTACAAGTTAATGAACAAAGCAATCGGGTTTAAGGTATGAGCGATAAAGAGCGAAATGATTCCCGTTTATCTTACAGCGACCTTACGGACGAAGAACTTCTGAATCTGTATAAAAATGGTGATCCGCTCTGCTTTGATGCTATTATGCTCAGATACAAAAATATGGTTCTGGAAATAGCAAAGGATTTTTTCCTTGTAAGCGGAGATAAGGATGACCTTATCCAGGAAGGGATGATAGGTCTGTATAAGGCTGTAAGGGACTATAAAGAAGACAGCGCTGCGAAATTTTCCACATTTGCATATACATGCATTAAAAGGCAGATTTTAACGGCTGTCACAAAGGATAATAATAAGAAAAACATGCCTCTGAATATGTCATTGCCTACAGAAAAAGATAAGGATGACAATGATATATCTGATGAGGGATTATTAAGTGATAACGGAGTATCCAATCCTGAATTTCTTATCCTGAAAAAAGAGGATAATCTTGAAAAAAGAAATAAGCTGATGACAGTCTTAAGTCCATTTGAACAATCAGTTTGTGAGATGATGTTTATGGAATATGACTACAGACAGATTGCCGCAAAACTCAACAAAGAAGAGAAGGTAATCGACAATGCAATGCAGCGAATAAAGCTAAAAGCGAAGAAGATTTTCAAGGACTGACCGTTGTTGACATTTATATTTTAATAACTTAGAATATAAAGGCTGTAAAGCACAGCCTTTATGCTGATGTAGCTCAGGGGCAGAGCACTTCATTGGTAATGAAGAGGTCGGGAGTTCAAATCTCCTCATCAGCTTTAAATAAATTAAAAGAACCCCTGTATTTGTCGGGTTTTAAACGATATTTTTGATTAGTTAAATTAAAAAAGGGGCAAAAAAGGGGCAATATTAAAGAATGTGAATATCTTTAATTTCAGAATTATACTTATCTTTCATTTTGTTAGTAATATGTAAGTATACCTCTTTGGTTATAGCGCTATTTGAATGCCCCAATCTCTCCGATATAGCCTCAAGGCTCATCCCTTGTTCAAACATTAGACTTGCATGAGTGTGTCGTAAGCTGTGAAGCGTAAGCGTTTTGTTTAAGTATCTCATGCAATTTGCTTTAAAATATTTATTTAAAGCAAAATAATTCAAACGTTCACCTTTTAGATTAAAAAATAACAAATCACTTCTTATTCCGGTGCTAATCTGTAACTGTTTGTTGTGGTTTAATTTATTTTTTATGAACTCCAACAGTTCATTTTGCAGATAAACTTCACGTTCAGATGTTTCCGTTTTAGTTGATGTTATAATTTTGTTTATTGGGTCGAATGTTTTATTGACAGATATAACTCTGTTAACAATATCAATGTCTTTATTTGTGATTGCGATCGCTTCCCCTGGGCGTAATCCACTTAACGCTATAAAAATATAAAATTGCTTGTTATACTCAACATCCATTTTTGACAATAAAAATTTTAGTTCGTTCGATTCTAAAAACTTATCAGATATTTTGTTTCTCCTTGAAACATCTGGGAAGACTTGCATTTGTTCCAACCACCTTATATCATTTATTAATTCTTCTTTATACGCCCATCTAAATAACGCCTTAATTCTTGACATTAATTCGTTTAATGAACCACTTGTCTTTCCGCTGCCGATTAACTTCTCTCTTACAAATGTAGCAGTTAAATTGTTGGCAATAATGTCTGAACCTAATATTGATAAAATGGTATTTTCTGCGTAGAAATTCCGCTTATAAGTAACCGCCTTAACATACACTTTTTGATAATTTCTATAAAACTCTACAATTTCGCTTATTGTGTATTCTTTTTTGTTAAAGTATTTATTTAGATTATTAATTTTTTCGTCAATAAGCCGCTGCGCTTCTTTTCTTTTACTCGGCGTATCTTTATCTATCGTCACTGATACACGTTTAATCTTACCGGTTAAATAATCCTTATACCGTTGAACACATTTAAATTTCCCATTTGGTAATTTTTCAATATACATAATTTCCCTCCTCTTTATACAGAACAAATGTTTTATATGTGATTATAATAATGCGTAAGGCGGTATATTGCAACAACAATACGGCGCAACAGGTAAATAAATTTCTGTTGTTATTATTCTTATTGTGACATATTAGGATTAAAATTGAAGGAGTATATAAATCTTATATTGTAAAAAATACAAACACAAAAAATATAAGCTCAGTTGGGAGCATTTTGGGGAAGAATTGGGAGAGAGTTGGGAAAATGAAAAAAAGAGATCTAAAAAAAATTAAGGAATACGGCTATTGTTTTCACCATCATGGTGGCGACCATGATGCTTATAGTAATGGTAAACGAATGGAGCGAATACCAAGACATAAAGAAGTCGATGAAGACTTAGCGAAATCAATAATAAAACGCTGTAAACCTTAATTTAAAAAAGTATTAAAAAGGCTTGTTCCTGACAAGTTCAAGCCTTTTTACATAGTAGCATAACAATGTAAAGATTAAAAAGATAATATTTCATTGTTGCACCAATTCAAAGCTATCCTGTTTCATAATCTCAACATGATAACCTTGCTTAATAGTTATGGTGGAAGTTCCTCCTACATCTAACAAGGTCGCATTACCGTCAGCAGGTTCTTCATATCCATTCTCATTAACTACAATTTCATCGCTATATACATTAAATTGACCCTTATACTTGCCTGTATTGGTGACTGTATATGTCCCGGCGGGAACATAATAAGCGTTTCTGGTGTTCTCAAACTCTGTCCCTCTGTTATAAGTTACCTTTTTACCGTACTCTCCAAGTTCGTCGCCGTTTAGCGTTATTGTAAGCTTGCTTACTTCCGCGCTTGATTCAACGCTTGATTCTGTCGCACCGGTTTCATTTACCCCTGATCCACCGCATCCAGCAAATATACCACTGCCAACAATCATTGCTCCAATTATTAATATTTTTTTCATACATTCTCCCTTACAATACAGCAAACAAAACTTTAATATTTCAAAAATCCTCTATAACTCTAACTACTTTACCTAATATTTTAATATTCGAATTTTTATCCAATATTATCGGCTCATAGTTAGTGTTTATCGGATTTAAAACGACGCTATCAGAATATTTATGATACTTTTTGCATGTCGCCTCATTTTCAATCATAACAATAACAATATCGTTATTATTAGCGTCATTCTGAACTTTAACAATGACAGTAGAACCGTTATGAATTCTCGGCTCCATAGAATCACCTTTTAAGGATTACATTTTTTACATGGGCTATATCCAGAACTTATAAGATAATCTCTATCTCCTGTATAAGTATCTTTATTACTTTCTTTTATCTTTTCGACAGATGAACAGCCTGGATAGTGAAATTTATGCGTATGTGTATTTAAAATATAAGAGGTGTCATCGGAAGATGAATAGCTTGAAGCTGTCGTCTCAATGGCAGTTGTGTGTTCTTCCGTTGTTTCAACAATTGTCGTTTCAGTAGTTGTTTTCGGTACCGATGTTGTGGTTGTTGTCTCACTTTTGTTAGATGAACTACAACCGACTAATATACAGCAACTCACAGCGATTGCACTAATTCCTAATATTTTTTCATATATATCCTCATACATATTTAAAACTTACTTATACTCATAACCACCTTGCCAAGAATCTGTATATTCTCATCGGGTGTAACCTCAATCGGCTTATAATCCGGATTAATAGCCGTAAGTACTACGCTGTTAGAATACTTATGCAGCCTTTTACAAGTTGCCTCGTTGTTAATCATAGCAATCACAATATCGTTATTCTCAGCATCCGACATTGATTTAACTATGACAATGTCATTATCGTGTATTTTCGGCTCCATTGAGTCGCCTTTTATTTTTAATCCGAAATATTCGCCTGTTTTTGCCATGTTGGCAGGGATGTCTTCGTATCCGACTATATCCTGTTGGGCTAATATCGGAACACCTGCGGCGACATCACCGAGGACGGGAATGCGAACAGTGGGATAACCGTTAGATTTTGGTATAGGTTGTTCTATATCTTCCCAGCCCATAAGATAAGCAGGTGTTACGCTTAATGCTTTCGCTAAAGCAACAATTTTGCTTTGTGGCAAATCTGTATGATTTAATTCTATTTTATTTATAGAAGACCGTGATTTATACCCTAATATGTTTGCGAGTTGTTCTTGTGATACACCTAATTGCTCCCTTCTTTTTTTTATTATTGTTCCCATATTGTTAGTCATAAAAACCACCTCTCTCCATATAGCAATTATAAATAAATGTAGAAAAAACTACAACAAATTTTAAAAAAATTACAAAATATATGTTGACAAATATTATACAACATAACATACTTGCCGTAGAAAATAATTCTACAATATTTCAAGAAAGGAGATAGAATTGACCAACAGCAAAGAGCTGGAGAAGTTAATACATGATAGTGGATTAAAAAAGATATTTATTGCTAATCAATTAAACATATCTATTGTTTCTTTACTGCGAAAAATTAATAACCAAAATGAATTTAAGCAAAGCGAAATAAAAGCACTATGTAAGTTATTAAATCTTAACGCTAAACAAATGGGGCAAATTTTTTTTGCAAATGATGTAGAAAATAATTCTACAAGCAATATTAAGGAGGGAAAATGAACGAATTAGAAATCTTTAAAAATGAAGAATTTGGCGAAATTAGAACGGTAGTAATTGAAAACGAACCGTGGTTTGTCGGAAAGGATGTTACTGAGATTCTCGGTTATCAGAATGCAAGCAAGGCTCTGAACGACCATGTTGATAAGGAAGATAAACTCAATAACGAATCGTTATCGAGTTTAGGACAGCGAGGTGGATGGTTTATCAACGAATCAGGCTTATACAGCCTTATCCTTTCCAGCAAGCTTCCAAAAGCGAAAGATTTTAAGCGTTGGGTAACATCGGAGGTATTACCGACAATCCGCAAGCACGGAGCGTATATGACAGACGAAAAAGCGTTTGATGTTTTACATAACGCTGGCGGTCTTGCCGGCTTACTCCAACAGGCAGCGGAACAATTAAAGCAAAAGGATATACAGATTGAACGAATGAAACCGAAAGCGTTGTTTGCTGAAGCTGTAGAAACCAGTAAGAACTCAATATTAATCGGTGAATTATCGAAAATCATCAAAGCAAACGGCTACGATATTGGACAACGTAGATTGTTTAGTTGGATGAGGGATAACGGTTATATTATTAAGATGAAACGGAAAAATACCCTGTATTCATAATGAATACAGGGTATTTTTACTCCATCCCATTATTTTCTTTGTCTCTTTTACTCTTCTTCTGAATCTGCTTAACAATAAGTAAAAATACATATACGGCAACGGGAACGATAATGTCTGCCGCAACTAATCTTGTAAATATAGCATCACTTTCAGGAGAGGTAATAAATGCAAATACAAATGTAAGTACCACAAGAACTCCCACAGCAATAATAGTTGATAATGCCAGAATCTGAACGAATTTTTTCATATATTAATTCCTTAAATTAATTTTATGGTTATACAGGCAACTGCTTACTAAACTCTGCCATAAGCATCAGTGCCGTGAAATATTACAACTTGAAAAAGATTATTTATCATACTATCAAAAAAATTTCCATATAACAAATAAAATCCATACATGACAAATACATTTGTAATTTTACATTTGAAAATTCATATTATATAATGACCGTTATGTAATTTTGAAAATAGTTTATGTTTTAATTGTTATGTTTTAGGAGGAAGATAATGGAAAATTATGGAGTAGACAAGCTTGGTATTGCTCCTTCCGCAGTATATAGAAATCTCTGTCCCGCAGAGCTTGTGGAAAAAGCTATTATGCGTGGAGAAGGCAAGCTTACAGACAAGGGTGCACTTCTTGTAAATACAGGGAAGTATACAGGACGGTCTCCTAAAGATAAGTTCATCGTTGACTCAGAAGCTGTTCATGACAACATTTCATGGGGAAGTGTCAACAGACCTATCTCAAGAGATGTATTTAACTCTATCAAAAACGATATGATAGAATACCTCAATAATAAGGAAGTATTCATCTTTGACGGATTCGCAGGAGCAGACAAGAAGGTTACAAGAAAGTTCAGAGTAATTAATGAACTTCCGGCACAGAACTTATTTATCAGAAATCTTCTTATCCGTCCTACAGATGAAGAACTTGAGAATTTCGGCGAGGCTGATTTCACTATTCTTGTTGCACCGGGATACAAATGTGACCCTGAGAAGTACGGAATTAACTCAGAAGCAGCCATCATCATTGATTACGAAGCAAAGTTTGCAATTATTGCAGGTTCAGCATACTCAGGTGAGATTAAGAAGACAGTTTTCTGTGTTATGAACTACGTAATGCCTGTTGAAGAAAATATTCTTCCAATGCACTGTTCAGCAAATATGGATCCTGAAACAGGAGATACAGCAGTATTCTTCGGTTTATCAGGTACAGGAAAGACAACTCTTTCTGCAGATCCAAACAGAAAGCTTATCGGTGATGATGAGCACGGCTGGTCTGACGAAGACATTTTCAACTTTGAGGGCGGATGTTACGCAAAATGTATCGACCTTGAAGAAGAAAGAGAGCCTGAAATCTATAATTCAATCAGATTCGGTTCTGTTCTGGAAAATGTTGTTGTTGATAAGAACAGAGTTCCTGATTTCTACGATGATACAATTACAGAAAATACTCGTGTAGGTTATCCTGTGGACTTCATTTCAAATGCACAGATTCCTGGAAAGGGCGGTATCCCTAAGGTAGTTATCTTCCTCACAGCAGATGCATTTGGTGTACTTCCACCTATTTCAAGACTTTCACACAAAGCTGCAATGTACCATTTTGTAACAGGATTTACATCTAAGTTAGCAGGTACTGAAAGAGGTGTTACAGAACCTGTTCCAACATTCTCAACACTTTTCGGTGAGCCATTTATGCCGCTTGATGCATCAGTTTATGCTGAAATGTTAGGTGACAAGCTCGATAAATACGGCACAGATGTATATCTGGTAAATACAGGCTGGTCTGGCGGTCCTTACGGAGTTGGAAGCCGTATGAAGTTAAAATATACAAGAGCAATGGTTACTGCTGCATTAAACGGAACATTGAAAAATGTAGAATATCACCATAATGAGACATTTAACCTTGATATCCCTGCAAGCTGCCCTGATGTTCCATCAGACATTCTTGATCCAAGAGAGACATGGGAAGATGTTACTGCATATGATGCTCAGGCTAAGAAACTTGCACATATGTTTAAGGAAAACTTTGAAAAGAAATATCCAAACATGCCTGAAGAGATAGGAAAAGCAGGTCCAAGAGGATAATAAATCATAAGTTTCAATAGCTGGTTTTGATACAACTGTTAGCAATAATATTAACGTTAATTTCTGACATAAATGTCGGAATAATAACATATAAACTAAAAGTCATTTTTGAATTTTTATAAGTTCGGAAATGACTTTTTTGCTCTTTAGTATTGTTTTTTTTGCTTTTTTATGCTACCATGATAACGCTTTAGCGTGATAAATTAACTGAGCGTTAAAAGGGATTGATATATTGGAAAGTTTTTGCGGAGGAACATTATGAAAAGAAAATTGTTCGGATTATCTATGGTAGCTGCAGCAGCACTTACATTTGCAGGTTGTGCAGGTGGCGGTTCAGCAGCAAACACAACAGCTGACAGCGACGTTGATTACATCAAGAACAAGGGTAAGTTAATCGTAGGTATTACAGATTTTAATCCTATGGATTACAAAGACAGCAACAACGAATGGATTGGTTTCGATGCTGATCTTGCAAAGAAGGTTGCTGCTGACCTCGGCGTTGAAGTTGAATTCGTAGAAATCGACTGGGATAACAAGCTTTTAGAGCTTAACAACAAGAGTATTGACGTAGTTTGGAATGGTATGACATATACAAACGAAGTTAAGGATTCTATGGAATGCACAGAAAGCTACTGCAAGAACGCTCAGACAGTTGTTCTTAAGAGCACAGATGCTGTTAACTACACAGACGTTGACAGTGTAAAGAACTTAACATTTGCTGTAGAAGCTGGTTCAGCCGGTGAAAGCGTTGCAAAGGAAAATGGCTTCAACTACACAGCTAAGTCTGCTCAGTCAGATGCTCTTCTTGAAGTTAAGTCTGGTACATCACAGGCTGCTATCATCGACCTTCTTATGGCAGGTGCAATGGTAGGTCCTAACACAGACTACTCAGATCTTACACACATTTTAGAGTTGTCTGAAGAAGATTACGTTGTAGGATGCCGTAAAGGTTCAGATCTTGCAGCATACATCAATGACGAATTCGCAAAGTTCAAGAGCGATGGTTCATTCATGGAAATTGCTACAAAGTATGGCGTTCAGGATGCAGTTGTTAAATAATTAAATACAGACGATTATTTTAAATTTGTATTAAATGTTTTAAATAAAAGGGGCTGTCGCATATAGTCCCGTCACAAAGTATTTGTTTTTGTGGCGGGATATGCGATGGCTCTGTTTGTTGTTGTAAAAGCATTAGAAAGGATATACAGAATGTTTGCAGAGGTTACGCTCTCCTTGTTGCAGGGCTTCCTTACAACAATGGAGATATTTGGTCTCACATTGCTTTTTGCACTTCCGTTAGGTCTGCTCATATGCTTAGGCTCAATGAGCAAGATTCGGGTAATAAAATATCCTATTAAATTTATTATATGGATAGTCAGAGGAACACCTCTTCTCTTACAGTTAATTATCATTTATTTCGGACCGGGTCTTTTATTTGGCTGGAACGCATGGGGAAGTGAAAGTGGCGGAAGATTTATAGCTGCTTTAGTTGCATTTGTTATCAACTATGCATGTTATTTCTCAGAGATTTACAGAGGTGGAATACAAGCAATTCCTGTAGGACAGAGAGAAGCCGGTGAGGTTCTTGGTCTTACAAAGGGACAGATTTTCAGAAAGATTATTTTAAAGCAGGTTATTAAGAGAATTATTCCACCAATGTCAAATGAAATCATTACATTGGTTAAGGATACATCTCTTGCGAGAGTTATTTCTGTTTACGAAATCATCTGGAACGGTCAGGCATATATTAAGAGTGCCGGTCTTATCTGGCCATTGTTCTACACAGGAGCATTTTACCTTGTATTCAGTGGAATACTCACATTAATATTCCACTACATTGAAAAGAAGATGGATTATTTCCGTTGTTAAGGTGGAGATGAATATGGCTTTACTTGAAGTAAAAAATTTAAAAAAGAACTTCGGTTCAACAGAGGTTCTTAAAGATATAAACTTTGATCTTGAGGAAGGTCAGGCAATATCTATAATTGGTTCATCAGGAAGTGGTAAAACAACACTTTTAAGATGTCTTAACTTTTTAGAAATTGCAGATGGTGGAACAATTACCGTAGGTGGTAAGCAGTTATTTGACGGAAGTGACGTCAGAACAAGATCTGATAAGGAGATAAGAGCTAACAGAACACATTTCGGAATGGTGTTCCAGCAGTTTAATTTATTCCCTCAGTATACAGCCCTTGAAAATGTTACTCTTGCACCAATTCTTCACGCCAAAGAAAGAGGTCAGAGCACAGACAGCATTATTGAAATGGGCAAAGAAATCTTAAAGCAGATGGGCCTTGAAGACAGAATGGATAATTATCCACATCAGTTATCAGGTGGACAGCAGCAGCGAGTTGCCATCGCAAGAGCATTGGCAATGAAGCCTGATATCCTCTGCTTCGATGAGCCTACAAGTGCTCTCGACCCTGAGTTAACAGGAGAGGTGCTTAAGGTTTTAAGAGGATTAGCAGAAAAGAAGACAACTATGATTATAGTTACTCATGAAATGGTATTCGCAAGAGATGTTGCGGATAAAATCATTTTCATGGATGGCGGTAGAATCGTAGAACAGGGTGATCCTAAGCAGGTCATTGATAATCCGCAAGAAGAAAGAACAAAACAATTCCTTAGTAATTACGCAAAAAATAAAGAATAAAGGTTTAAATCAACCAAAAAGGAGACCATATAGCAGACTAAAAATGTCTGCTATATGGTCTCCTTTTGGTTTTCGGGAAAACCTTCCGCTGGGAGGGATTCTTAGGGCGGATACATCTGCCGTAGCTCTCTTTTTGATTGGGAAAATTGTCCGCTATACCTCCATTTATACATCCACCAAATAATGTTCCTTTATATAGAAGAAATGTAGTAATATTATTAACAGAAATAAGTAAATGACTTAAGGAGGCCAATATGTTAGAAGTTGGAACAAAAGCACCGGATTTTACACTTCCGGATCAGAATGGAGATAAGCATTCATTATCAGAATATAAAGGTAAGAAAGTAATTTTATATTTTTATCCAAAGGACAATACACCGGGATGTACAAAGCAGGCGTGCGGATTTGCTGAAAGAATGCCTCAGTTTACAGAAAAGGGCGCTGTTGTAATCGGAATCAGTAAGGACAGCGTAGCTTCACATAAGAAGTTTGAAACAAAGTTTGATCTTCCGTTTACTATTCTTTCAGATGAAGATACAGCAGTAAATCAGCTTTATGATGTATGGAAAGAAAAGAAAATGGCAGGAAGAACATATATGGGAACTGTCCGAACAACATATTTAATTGATGAAGAAGGCGTAATTGTAAAAGCATTTGATAAGGTAAAGGCTGCTGACAATCCTGAGCAGATGTTAAACGAAATATAATAGGTTGGCTTTATGAAGATAATAGTTTCACCTGCAAAGAAAATGAAACCGGATGAATATATCGATGTGGATATGACGGTTCCTGTATTTGTGGACAGGGCAAAGGCAATAATAGACTATATGAAAAGTCTCTCATTTGATGAGCTTAAAACTATTTGGAAATGTAATAATTCCGTAGGTCAGGAAGCTCATGATATGATCATGGGCGTCAATTTTGAAAATGTTATGCCTGCAATCTATGCCTATGATGGTATTGCATTTAAATATATGGCTCCATCCGTATTTGAAAATAAAGAGTGTGAGTATATACAGAATAATCTGCGAATCCTGTCAGGAGTTTATGGAATCTTAAAGCCATTTGACGGAGTTGTCAGATATAGACTTGAAATGCAGGCTAAAATGTCATTTTTCGGCAGTAAGAATTTATATGACTACTGGTCAGATGACATATATAAAGAACTTACACAAAATGACGATATAATCATTAATCTCGCTTCAAAAGAATATTCCAAATGTGTAGAAAGCTATCTTGATGAGAATAAGACATTTGTCACATGTATATTTGGCGAACTCTGTGATGATAAAATATCTCAAAAGGGAGTTTATGCCAAAATGGCAAGAGGTGAAATGGTAAGATACTTGGCCGTTAACGATGTAAATGATATTGAAGGTATGAAAAACTTCAATGGTCTGGGGTATGAATTTAGTGATAAACACTCGGATGATAAGACATTTGTATTCTTAAAATAATATTATTTGACAATAGCAACTAATATCCATATACTGAATCATATTAAAGCTAAGGCTTTAGTATGATTATTTTAGACTTCATTTATAAACATTTGATACAAATGTTAAAATTATTATGTAATACAATGTTATAATCTACAAATGATTACCTTTATGCAGTCATTGTAGAACGGGAGAGGTTATTATGGACAGCAGAATAGATGTTATAATAGATATCAGAGGATTTAACAGATTCTACACTAATATGCTTGGTTTGCTGAATGCAAATATCGGTAGTTCTGACTATTCATTAACAGAAACAAGAATAATTTATGAAATTAGCAAAACTGAAAAGTGCAGTGCCAATCAGCTTTCTAATATTCTCAGAATTGATACGGGATATTTAAGCAGAATACTTAAAAAACTTGAAAAGGAAGGTGTTCTCGAAAGACATTCAAGTGAAGATGATGCCAGAATTAACGAGATTTCTCTTACTGAAAAAGGCCATGAATTATTCGAGCAGATGAATAACGATTCTAATGTACAGATAGCATCCCTGATTGAATCATTGACAGACGAAGAATGTCATGAGATCTCAAAGGCATGTGATACAATAAAGAAGTATTTTACAAAGGCGATTAATAAAGTAAATATCAGACTGTCTGACGGCAATAAATCAGATGTTGATTATATTATTGACAGACAGCTTTTCATATATTCAACAGAGAGAAAGTTTACATCGGATGTATTTAGAAATTATGTTATAGATGGTGTGCATGATCTTGTTAATAATTTCGATGAGAGTAAAGACTGTATTATGATTCTGGAATGCAACGGCATAAAGTCAGGATGTATTGCGGTAACACATTTAGACAACGATACTGCACAGCTCAGATACTTCTTTATTGAATCTGAACTCAGAGGAATCGGTGCAGGAAGAAAGATGCTTACTTCAGCAATCGAATTTTGTAAAAATATGGGTTATAAAAAAGCAATTTTATGGACTGTAAGTGCGCAAGCAACAGCCAGAAGATTGTATAGTGCATTTGGATTTGAAGTAACTGAAGAAGTGGAGAATGAAGACTGGGGCTCTCCTGTTCTTGAAGAATGTTGGGAGCGTGACTTAACTAAGTAATGCTCTTTTGAAAGGAGTATATATGGGACCATTTGATATGACGTTAATGTTAATGCTATTGATCCCCTCTGCAGTATGTATAGCAATAGGAGTGATAATCCAGGTTGCAACAAGAAAAAAGAAGAACAAACCTGCAGCGGGACCTGTGTTAACAATGAGCGGAATATTATTTGCTATATTGTCGTTGGTTATAATATTTACATTAAAATTTTGATAAAAAAAACTGTTGCATTTATAATAAATGTAACAGTTTTTTTTATGATATTGAAACATAAATTGTGATTAAAGTATTTTATGAAGAAATCAGTGAGAATAAATATGAAAAATACAGAAAATGATATTAATCCTTTATTCAGAATTGAGAATGTCAATAAAATTATTATCCCGCCGGTAGTTAAAGATGACTTATGTAACTTTCTGAGGGAGAAGTTAGATAAAGCGGGATTTTATTACAGAATTACATACAGAGTAAAAAGTAAAGATTCCATCCTTAATAAGCTTTTAGCAAAGGATTATGGAAGGGAAGGTTCAATTTACCATGATAAGAAATTACAGGATCTGGTTGGTATACGAATAATCCTGTATTTTGGTGATGATATTCATGCAGTAAAGCAACTTCTGGATACACTTTTTACAACTGAAGGTGAGTGGGAAACTACAGAGGCTTCCGTTTATGAATTCCGAGCAAGAAAAGTAAATGGTATTTTCAAGATTCCTGAGTATTTAAGTAAATTAATAATTAATCCTTCATTAGAAGATTATATAGACGATACATTTGAAATACAGCTCCGTACAAATGCATTTGAAGGCTGGCATGAAATTGAACATGACATGCATTACAAATCATCTGTATTCCATGAAGAAAATGCAGATTTGTTCAGACGAATGAACTCAGTCCTTGCAACACTGGAGCTTTGCGATGACTCTATTATCAGATTGCTGGAAGATCTTGGTCATTATCATTACAAAATGCAAAACTGGGACGAAATGATAAAGTGCCATTACAGACTTAAGTTTATAAATGAGCCTTTAATCCCTGAACTGGATAAGTTCTTCGATGAAAATGTCGATATAGCAAAACAGATATTTAAATTCGACAGATTTAAAGTGCTGGAAGAATTGTGGAATACGACTTCAGATACAGATGTGGTTCACACTTCCACAAATGTTGTTCGAATTGTTAATAATCTCGAGATTAAGTCAGATGAGATAACAGAGATATTTAACAAATTAGATAAAGAGAAAAAGCAGAAAACTCCGAAAAAGCACTTTGAGCCATTTAAGGAGCTTGCGGAATATCCTGCATTTGCATCTAAGGTAGAGCTTAATATAGTAAATGATTCCGTAGAGGAGACATTTAAAAAGGCAGCGGGATACATTTATTCATGGATTAAATCCAGATTTAAAAATGTATTCAGTAATATGCCTGAAATGCCAAAGTCATATAGAGCATGGAAACCGGGATACAGAGTAGATGTTCACTATGATGAAGAAAAATGCGAAATTATGGAAATCTCAACTCATCCGGACAATGTGGTTCCTGAAAGAGAGTGGATTTCAAGAGCATATATAAAAAGAGTAGGCGACAAGCTTGAATTTGCCGTAACAAACCATCTGGCTGAGCAGAATAATTTTAACTATGAAAAGCTTAGTCACGGTTTATTCAGCCGACCTAACTTTTATGGTGAAATAGCTGACAACATTGGAATTATTGATGTTGCAAGATTAAAGCAGAGTACAAAACTGGCAGATAATGATGGAATGGACGATCTCTATGAATTAGTAGATACCTCCAACAGAGTATTGCCTGTTATTGTATTCCTTGCAGTAGATAATGACTGGGTAAATAATTTTGATGTGGATTATTTCTCATACTTAGTAGGATATTATGCCCATGTAAGATTAATAAAGGATAATGATGCAGCGGTTGCATTTGCCACAAAGTACAATCTGGACATTGATAAATGTAAAAATTCAGTTGTGGTATTTTATCAGAATAAAGAACCTCAGGTTGCACATGAAAAAGATATTCTTGATGCAAAATATGAAGTTATCAAAATGGATACCAAGAGATACTGGAATGAGACGGGTGTCCGTGCCTATAGAAGAAAGCTTATAGCTAATATAAGAGAAAATATCTTAGATATGTACGAAAACGGATGGGGTAAAGGAAGAATTTTCAAATCTTCACTTATCGGTGTTGAATTACCACAGAGTGAAAGCAGTCCTGTTATGCAGGTGCCTGAAGAGGAAATGTGGGATTCCTGCGATAAATTCGGAAATGTAATAAGACATGGTGCCATTGCCAGAGCCGATGCTGATGATATTCCTAAGGGAGTATTCCACAGAGTTGTCAGTGTTTATACTGTAACAAGAACCGGAAAGATCCTTATTACAAGACGTTCTCCTGAGAAAAGACATCCCGGCTTATGGGAAATTACATGCGGTTCCGTTTTAGCGGGCGAAGAAGTAAGAGAAGGTGCCGTCAGAGAATTATATGAAGAAACAGGACTGAAATGCACAACTTCTAACTTAAATGCATTGTATGTTCATACTGATAACAAGAGAAGAGCGGTATATTTTTCATTTATTCATATAATCCCTAATGAATCAGTAAGAATTAAATTACAGCCAAATGAGACAGATGACTATAGATTTATTTCATTTGAAGAATTCGATAAACTGGCTGAAACTGCGGAGTTTAGCGTTTCTGAGAGCGAAAGATACCAGCTGTACAGAGATATGATAAAAAATAATTTTGAAAAAATTTAATAAAACATATTGCACTTATAAGAATAATAGGCTATTATATAGACAACTTAAACAACAACATAATTTTTATATAATAACGAATACTTTTGGAGGTGCAATTATGGGACATATTTATGAATCAGCTACAGAACTTATCGGACACACACCTATCGTAGATTTCAGCGCATTAGTTAAGGCTGCAGGCGTTGAAGGTAAGCTTCTTGCAAAGATGGAGTACTTCAACCCAACAGGTAGTGTTAAGGACAGAATCGCGCTCAGCATGATCAAGACAGCAGAGGAAAGTGGAGCACTTAAGTCAGGCGGAACAATCATCGAGCCTACATCAGGTAACACAGGTATCGGTCTTGCTTCAATCGCAGCTGCTAAGGGTTACAAGCTTATCATCGTAATGCCTGAGACAATGTCAGTAGAAAGAAGAAACATCATCAAGTCATATGGTGCTGAAATCGTTCTTACAGACGGAAGCAAGGGAATGAGCGGTGCTATCGCAAAGGCAAATGAACTTCATGAAGAAATCGAAGGCAGCTTCGTTCCCGGTCAGTTCACAAACCCAGCTAACCCGGAAGCTCATTACAAGACAACAGGTCCTGAAATCTGGAATGATACAGAAGGTCATCTTGATGCATTTGTAGCCGGTGTTGGTACTGGTGGTACAGTTTCAGGTACAGGTAAGTTCTTAAAGGAGCAGAATGGAGATATTCAGGTTATCGCTATGGAGCCTGCTTCATCACCAGTATTAAGTGAAGGTAAGAGTGGTCCTCATATGATCCAGGGTATCGGTGCAGGTTTTGTTCCGGATACACTTGATAAGGAAGTATATGACGAAGTAGTAACTGTAACAAATGAAGATGCAATTAATACAGCTAAGGCTATTGCTAAGACAGAAGGTCTTTCAGTAGGTATTTCTTCAGGTGCTTCAGTAAGTGCAGCTCTTGAATGGTTAAAGAAGAACCCTGGCAAGACAATCGTTGCATTATTACCAGACAGTGGTGACAGATACTACTCAACAGCATTATTCAAAGACTGATTTTGAGAATGGTTGCCCTCCTGAAAAACTCTCGAACGAAACATATTAATAATTCTCAAAGCTAAATAAATAGAACGAAACAAAAAAGCCCTTACAGTGTGCAATGCATACCGTATGGGCTTTTATTTTACATAGAAGCTTCAAATGCTTCCTGGTTTATCACAAAATGATTCTTCTTAAAATCAATCAGTCCTTCACGCTTCATTTTGCCAAGTTCATTTGATAATGCACTTCTTTCTACATTTAAATATCCCGCCAGATGTTCCCTGTCAAATGGAATATCAAATTCATTTGAACTGTTTTTTATAACCTGATAAGAAAGATATGAAATAAGTTTAGTTCTTATTGATTTGTGAGAAGTGTGAAGACTTCTTCTTGAAAGCGACAGATTGCAGTTTGCAATTATATTTAGCAGATTTGAAACCAGTCTGCTGTGAAATCTGCATGAGGCAGAACATACATAAATACTTTTATTTATATCAATAAAAAGCATTTCCACATCTGAATCCGCAATAACATTTACAATAAGAGGTTCATTTGGAGTAAATGAATAGCTGACAGCCACAACTTCACCCTTGGAAGATCCGCCAAAAACATTTTTATTACCCATCAGATCATAGGCTTCTATAATTACATTTCCGGATAAAATAACTCCAATCTCATTTATTACTTCACCTGCATGAAAGATAAAATCTCCCTTTTTAAATTTCTTAACATGCCAGTTTAAGCATGGCAAAAGATGTTTTAATTCCTCAGGAGATATACCCTCGAATATTTTTAATGTAGATAAAAAAGAATAATCCATAGCAACCTCCTTTAATAGTATATAAAGCAATCCACAATTTATATTTAAGAATGCCTTTTAAATATAAAATTCGCTCAAAGCTCTATAAAAATATTCTGACAGTTATAGATTTTCAAAATATTACTTTAAAAAGCTATAAAACATTTTCAAAAAAGTTGTTAACAGCATTCCGAAGACATTTTAAAAATTTTCAATTCATTTTTCAAAATGTTGTTAAAACAACATACTGACATAAATTAATATAATACAATTACGACACGTTAACAACAGAAATAACAACAAATCATATACGGTTATGGGGGTAATAACTATGGAAAATAAAATGTTTTGTTATCAATGTCAGGAAACAGCAGGATGCAAAGGATGTACACAGATTGGTGTGTGCGGAAAACTTCCTGATGTTGCAAATATGCAGGACTTACTTGTTTATGTAACAAAGGGACTTTCAGAAGTTGCAACTGCATTAAGAGCAGAAGGTAAATCAGTTCCAAGAGAAATCGGTGCACTTGTTACATATAATTTATTTGTAACAATCACAAATGCAAACTTTGACAAGGAAGCAATCATAAGGGATGTTGAGACAACTCTCGAAGAAAAAGCAAAATTTCTCGCACAGCTTTCTAATAAAGAAGGTTTAACAGATGCTGCAAACTGGGACGGAAATATGGATGAATATGAAGCTAAGGCAAAGACAGTAGGTGTTCTTGCAGAGCAGAATGAAGATATCCGTTCACTTAAGGAGCTTATTACTTACGGATTAAAGGGGCTTGCGGCATATGAGCATCATGCAAATATGGTAGGCCGTTACAATGATGCAACAAATGAATTTGTTCAGTCAGCACTTGCAGATACATTAAAGGAAAAATCTGTTGATGAACTTATCGCACTTACACTTGAAACAGGTAAGTATGGTGTTGATGCCATGGCTGATCTTGATGCGGGTAATACAGGAAAATACGGTAATCCTGAATTAACAAAGGTAAATATCGGCGTAGGCAATAAGCCTGGTATCCTTATTTCAGGCCATGACTTAAATGATTTAGAGCAGTTACTTGATCAGACAAAGGGAACAGGCGTAGATGTTTATACACATTCAGAAATGCTTCCTGCCCATTACTATCCTAAATTTAAGGAATATGACAACCTTGTAGGAAACTATGGTAATGCATGGTGGCAGCAGAAGGAGGAATTTGAAAGTTTCAACGGCCCAATCCTCTTTACAACTAACTGTATAGTTCCACCAAAAGATAGTTATAAGGACAGAGTTTACACAACAGGTGCATCGGGATTCCCTGGATGTGGCCATATCAAAGCAGATGAAAATGGCAAAAAGGACTTTACTGCAATTATCGAGCATGCAAAGAAATGTGCTCCTCCAACAGAAATAGAAAAAGGTGAAATCGTTGGTGGTTTCGCACACAACCAGGTATTTGCCCTTGCAGATACAGTTGTAGATGCGGTAAAGAGCGGAGCAATTAAGAAATTTTTTGTAATGGCAGGTTGTGACGGAAGAACTAAGGACAGAAATTACTACACAGAATTTGCAAAGGCTCTTCCAAAAGATACAGTTATCCTTACGGCAGGTTGTGCAAAATACAGATATAACAAGCTTGATCTCGGCGATATCGGCGGAATTCCAAGAGTACTTGATGCAGGTCAGTGTAATGATTCATATTCACTTGCACTTATTGCGCTTAAGCTTAAGGAAGTATTTGAGCTTAACGATGTAAATGAACTTCCAATTGTATACAATATCGCATGGTATGAGCAGAAGGCTGTTATCGTTTTACTTGCCCTCCTTCATCTCGGCGTTAAAAATATTCATTTAGGACCAACACTTCCAGCATTCCTTTCACCAAATGTAGCAAATGTCCTTGTTGAAAACTTTGGTATCGCAGGAATCGGAACAGTAGAAGATGATCTTAAGCTTTTCTTAGGTGAGTAATGCGGGGATTAGTATATTCAGATAAAGAAGTAATATATTTTTTTAACGAATAGCGAAAAGTAATAGACGGATTCTTTCAATTATATAGATAAGATATATTAGGTAATCTACTTACGTATGTTAAGAATGATGAATGGCAGTATATCAGATTATCCTTCTATATATGTTAAAAGTGGTGAATAAAGATATATTCATACTATATATAGAAATACATAGAAACAAAGATATCATTTTTGAAACAACATTTTGATAATCATACTAACACAAACAGTCAAAAATATATTACGAACAAATAACCAATACTCAAAAGGTTAATTCGACCTAATAAATAAAACTTGGAATAATAACCCGACTAAATAACTAAAAACTCTAAGACTTAACTCTAAGACTTATAAATGTTGATATATAACAAAATAAGAATAACAACATATAACAACTAACAAACAACAATACAATTCTGAACAACAAATAAACAGAGGGCTGTTGTACATATGTCTTCTAAATAGATATATGGCAGCGGCCCTTATTATAATTAAAACCGTCAGATGATTGCTTTTATTAATGATTCGCAGAAGTGGATATTCATAACAAAAGGTACGATGGCGTATTCTTTCCATTGATAATAATGAAAAGTGTTTTTACCAATAAAAACATATAAAAACTGGAAAAATATTATCTTTACACAACTAATTCAAAAAAATAATAATTTTCAAAAAAATAAAAATGCGCAAACATAGATAAATACTGAGAAAAATCAATATTTGAAAAAATAAAAAAAGAAAAATAAAAAATATTTCAAAAAAGTTGTTGACATTACAAATACAGATTGTTATTATAACTAAGCCGTCGCAAGCGAGGGCAACAAACAAAACAGTTCTTTGAAAATCAAATAGTAAGACAACCCTGAAGATTCCAAAAGAATTTCAGTAATGAAACGATACTTAAGTTTCTATATTTCTAACTAAAAAAGAAATAGCCAGTTTTTTATGAGAGTTCGATCCTGGCTCAGGATGAACGCTGGCGGCGTGCTTAACACATGCAAGTCGAACGGAGTTTACTTAACAGATTCCTTCGGGATGACGTTTTTTAAACTTAGTGGCGGACGGGTGAGTAACGCGTGGGTAACCTGCCTTACACAGGGGGATAGCAGTTGGAAACGACTGGTAATACCGCATACCTTACATTATTCGCATGTTTGATGTAAGAAAGATTTATCGGTGTAAGATGGACCCGCGTCTGATTAGCTAGTTGGTGTGGTAACGGCATACCAAGGCGACGATCAGTAGCCGGCCTGAGAGGGTGAACGGCCACATTGGGACTGAGATACGGCCCAGACTCCTACGGGAGGCAGCAGTGGGGAATATTGCACAATGGAGGCAACTCTGATGCAGCGACGCCGCGTGAGTGAAGAAGTATTTCGGTATGTAAAGCTCTATCAGTAGGGAAGATAATGACGGTACCTACAGAAGAAGCCCCGGCTAAATACGTGCCAGCAGCCGCGGTAATACGTATGGGGCAAGCGTTATCCGGATTTACTGGGTGTAAAGGGAGTGTAGGCGGCAGTACAAGTCAGGAGTGAAAACTTGGGGCTCAACCCCAAGACTGCTTTTGAAACTGTACAGCTAGAGTGTAGGAAGGGCAAGCGGAATTCCTGGTGTAGCGGTGAAATGCGTAGATATCAGGAAGAACACCGGTGGCGAAGGCGGCTTGCTGGACTATAACTGACGCTGAGACTCGAAAGCGTGGGGAGCGAACAGGATTAGATACCCTGGTAGTCCACGCTGTAAACGATGAATACTAGGTGTTGGGTCTCGATAGAGATTCGGTGCCGAAGCAAACGCATTAAGTATTCCACCTGGGGAGTACGTTCGCAAGAATGAAACTCAAAGGAATTGACG